>Ga0335069_10000531_pt1 | contig 64547 bp, 54 predicted proteins | sample Lox_Sample_11_FD_206714 | JGI IMG/M metagenome (GOLD analysis project Ga0335069, IMG submission 206714) | Soil microbial communities from Loxahatchee National Wildlife Refuge, Florida, United States - Lox_Sample_1.1 | ecosystem: Environmental > Terrestrial > Soil > Wetlands | place: USA... | reverse complement strand
TATAACTTAAGACCATGGCAAGAAGAATGAGCGCAGCGATCATCTTTACCCGCACATCCATCCTGCAAAGGGGATGATCCTGGTTTACCTTAACGGAAAGAGGTCTCATGGTGCGCCCCCGGTCTTAAGCGTGGAGCCCTTTCCCTTTTGATCAAAAAGCGCGCGCCAGTAATAGCCGGCAGCACAGCCGCCTACCGCCCCGGCGAGAAGAAAAAGAAAAGGTAACAGGTCACCCTCGGTGTTGATAAACGGGGCACGCGCTTCATGACCTTGTTCTTTGGCAAATTTCTCCACTACCGACTCGTCTACGCCCGCCCAGTTTCCACTATGTGCGAGGCACGGCCCACCCGAAAAAGGCCAAAAAGATAGGAACAAGAGGAAAGAAACGCCCAAAATCAGTTCGAAAGAGCCAAGGGTGAAACGCCTCATGGATCCACCTCCTCGGCCCTCAAGACCCTCATCCTGACCAAAAGATCAGGCCGTTTCTTATAGAGAAGGCCGACCATGCCCGCAGTAATGGCCCCCTCAAGCATGCCCAGGGGAAGCTGGGTGGGAACGAAGGCGAGGGCGATCTTCAAGAGAAGGGGGGTGAGCGCGGAGCTGCCCCGGATGCCTGAAGCGAGCTCGAAAGACGTCGTAAGGTATGTGGCCCAGTCTGCAAGAACGCCTGCCACAAAACCGGCGACGATGATATTTATTCTTAATAATTTAAGAGCCTTGAAGCAAGCATAACCCGTCAGAGAGCCCATGATCCCCATGGACACGACATTTGCCCCGAGCGTGCTCAATCCCCCATGGGCCAGAAAAAGGGCCTGAATGAGAAGTGCCACCGTTGCTACAAGAATGCTCAAGGGCGGTCCAAGGAGAATGGCAGCACATCCGGTGCCGCAGGGGTGGGAGCACGTCCCCGCCACAGGCACAGGCACAGGCATACAGGAGATGATGAAGACCACGGCTGCCATGAGGCCGACCAGAGGTTTGAAGGAGATATCGGAGCTTGAGCGTCTCTTTAGGTCATAAAGACCCCAGGCCACAAAGGGAAGGGCAATGATCGACCAGAGGGCGGCCCAGTTCATGGGGAGTATGCCCTCGGAGATATGCATGGCATAGGCTCTCGCGGGTATAAGGCAACCCGCGGCAATGAGCAGGGTATAACAAAACGTTCTCGAAACCTTCACTCGTTTTCTCCGGCCATTCTTAAGAGGGCGTTCACAATCGCCACAGCCACAGCCGTGCCGCCTTTTCTACTTATGTTCGTGATGAAAGGAAACTGTTGCGCAGAAAGGAGCGTTTTTGCTTCCAGGGCCTTTACGAAACCCACAGGCACGCCGATTACGAGCGCAGGACGGTCGCTGCCCGCCCCGCCCTTATTGACTAACTCGATGACTTTGATGAGGGCCGTTGGCGCGTTGCCGATGGCAACAACGCCAATATTGTTCATTTGGGTGAGCGCCGCCTCAATGCCCATCTGTGCCCTGGTGAGCGCCGCCTCATGCGCCGGGTTCGGTTGCGAACCGATGTTACATATTACTTTTCCACCCCATGGCGCCAAAAGCTTCTTGTTGATCCCGGTCTTTACCATTTCCACATCGGTGAGAATATCCTTGCCTGCCCGTATGGCCGCTATCCCTGCAGCTATCGCCTGAGCGTGAAACATAAGCGACGTTTTGAATTCAAAATCGGCCGTGGCGTGGATCACACGCTCCACGATCGGTTTATGCTCCAAGGGGAGACCACTCAGGTCTGTCTCCTCCGAGATGATTTCGAAACTATGCTTTTCAATTTCCGCGGGAGAGAGACCTTTTGCCGCCGATATTCTTTCCACCACGAGCTTAACGAGCTTGTCGTGGATGCCGAGTGGCTCCGTTAAGATGAATTCTCGGTCAGGATACATCTGTCTCGCTTCCGCTACGATGGCCGGTATGTCTTTGGTGACGTGCATGCCGCTCGTCAGAAAATAGGGGTGTATGACGATCTTTTGGGCCCCGCTGAAGACGGCCTCCTCTATGACTTGAGGAATGTCAGGCTTGGCGAACTGGAGGTATGCAGCCCCTACACAGTTGTTACTGCAACCCGGATGAATAGCCTGATGGAGAAGCCGGCCCACAAGCTCCATGTTGTTTGCGTCCTTTCGTGGACTGCCATGCCCGACGAGTATGATCTTTTCCATGCGTAATGGGAATGCTATCCCTTATCCTCCCTGAAGTGTGCGAAATGCCCGGCTGCGCCGCGATTACTACCGAAATGGACGTGAATGTAACTCGCAAGGGTGTTCTTGAAGCGGTAGCCCTCACCGACCATAGGGCGTCCGGAGCCGTCTTTTACCTCGTATGCCAGGGCCCGATCAAGCTTGTCGGCGGCCCGTATTTCCGAGTAATGAAACTCATGGCCACGCAAGCGCGAGGCGGTTTGGCCAAGAAGTGAATCTTGTTTTAGCGTAATCTCCCGATAACCGAGGCGGGATCTGCGGCTTTTCATCTCTGTTTCAAAGGGGAATACGCCGACCATGGGCACGAAACCTCTATCGCAGTGGATACCCTGCGACAGGTACATCAACCCGCCACATTCGGCGTAAAGCGGCTTTCCGCCCGCTGCCCATTCCAGAATGAAGCTTCGCATAGCCTTATTCCGTGAGAGCGCCTCCGCATAAAGCTCCGGATAGCCGCCCCCTATGTAGATAGCCTGTGAGCCCTGAGGGACCTGCGCATCATCAAGCGGGCTAAAGGCTACCATTTCTGCCCCTGCCTCCCGAAGAAGATCAAGGTTGTCTTGATAATAGAAGCAGAAGGCCCTGTCGTAGGCAAAGGCGATACGGCCGACGGGAGGCGCTATCTTTCTATCCGCGTGGGTATGGGCCGGTCTCACAGGGGCTTGGAGTCGCGCGACGTTTACAATGGCATCGATATCCACATGTTCGAGAACCGTGCCTGCGAGTTTTGCTTGTCTTTGAAGGCTCAAGGGGCGCTCTTCGGCGACCGTGAGCCCCAGGTGCCTCTCGGGGATCTCGAAATCGGGGTCTCTCGGGACATACCCGAAAACCTTGAGGCCGCTCACGCTCCCTCTTAACCGCCGGTAATGCTCGGGCGAGGCCACCCGGTTGAAAAGCACGCCCGCGATATTGCATTGGCGGTCACGCTCTCCCATGTCCTTAAACCCGTGAGCGATGGCACCGGCGCTCTCAGCAAGCCCATAAGCGTCGATAACGAGAATTACGGGAAGGTGCAATACGCGTGAAAGCGAGGCCGTACTCAAGGGGCCGTCGTAGAGGCCCATGACACCTTCCACCACGGCTATGTCAGCGTCAACTGTATGCTTCACGAAGGTCTCTCTCACGTACTGCTCGCCGCACATCCAGAGGTCAAGATTTCTCGAAGGCCTTCCCACAATGGCCCCGTGAAGACCTGTATCGATGAAATCGGGGCCCGCCTTGAAGGGCTGTACCGCAAAACCTCTCTCTTTCAACGCGGCAAGAAGCCCCAGCGTGAGCGTGGTCTTGCCAGAGCCGCTGTGGGTACCGGCCATGACCACACCACCGCAACGCCTATTCCTTTGATTTTGTTGATTTTGGCCGTTACAAACGCGTGCGCAAAATTCGCTCATAGGCCTGCCATTCTCAAGAGAAAATTCATGTCAACATTCTCGCGGAGCATCCTCGTCAGGTTATCTATCGCCTGGTCGTGAATAAGAGCGTAGTTCACCTGGGACTCAAGGGCCGGCAAGTTGTATTGCCTTCTTGCGTGGTTGAGTACACCCCTCCGGAAGGCGTCGTTGTCGAAGAGACCGTGAATATATGTACCCCAACAGTTGCCGTTTCTCGATCCATCGAGCACGGTCGCGCATGCTCCGCGGGCGAGTCTTTGCAATAAGAAGAGGTTAATGTCTCCCGTGCTTGAGCCCATGTGGATTTCGTAGCCCGTGAGGGTTTGCTCTGCCTGAAGCAGAAGTTCCGACTCGGTAAAATAGGTGCCGTAAGCGCCTATCCGCCAGCTCTCCTTAATCAGGGAGCCTCGAACCTGACAGGTTGTTTTAAGCGCGGCAAACGAGGTTTCGATGTTCAAAAGACCCATGCCTGCGATCTCCTTATGGCCGCTCTCCACGCCGAGAAGGTCAGAAATCTTGGTGCCGAGCATCTGATATCCGCCGCAGACGCCGATAATCTGGATGCCCTTTGAATAGGCCCTCTTGATGCTCTGTTCAAGGCCCGTTCGCCTCATGTAGAGCAGGTCCTGAACCGTGTTCTTGGTCCCGGGCACGATCACGATATGAGCATTTTCCACGTCGACCGGATTGAAGGAGTAGACGAGTTCCACGTCCGGCTCCTGAGACAGGGGGTCGAAGTCCGTGAAATTGGAGATAAATGGGAGCCTCACGACTACCACCCGGATATCTCCTGCACCTTTCGCCGCATGCTTGTGAGTCAGCGCAAGGCCATCCTCTTCAGGGAGATTCATGTCTGTCACGTAAGGCAGAACCCCTATGACGGGCCTTCCGGTTTTGTCTTGGATCATTTTGAGTCCGGGCCTCAATATATCCACATCCCCCCGGAATTTATTGATAATAAATGCTTTTATGCGTTTTGCGTCCCTGCCGGTGAGTTTAACGGTTCCGTACAGCGAAGCAAAGACACCACCTCTGTCGATATCGCCGACGAGCACTACCGGGGCTTTCGCGTGCCTGGCCGCCGCCATGTTAACAATGTCGTTCTCGACAAGGTTAATTTCCGCGGGGCTACCGGCGCCTTCCAGGATGATAAGATCGTGGGTGTCTGAGAGCCTTCTATAGGACGATTTTACTGCTTTCCACGCCTCTTTCTTGTACCCGTAATATTCCCTGGCCTGCATGGTTGCCCGGGCCACCCCCTGTATGATTACCTGCGAGCACATCTGACCGGAGGCTTTGAGCAGGACAGGGTTCATATGGACCGTGGGCTCAATGCGCGCCGCTTGTGCCTGGAGCGCCTGCGCCCGGCCTATCTCTCCTCCTTCGGCCGTAATAAAGGAATTGAGCGCCATGTTCTGGGCCTTAAAAGGGGCGACGGATAAGCCCTGGTCCCTAAAGATCCTGCAGAGTGCGGCCACGATAACGCTTTTTCCGGCGCCGGACCCTGTGCCCTGTATCATGAGCGCTTTAGCCACGGGCCACCTTGAAGGCTTCACGGCCTGCCACGAGTGCATGGGGAAAACGGGCGCGCTGAGCGCCACCAAACCTGTTATATGCAGGAAAGACGTAATAATGGGGGTATTTTCTTGCCTCGCGCAACATCCTTATACCTCGTAAGGTAGTGTTGTTGAGAATCCAACCCAAGGTTTCCTGGCTGAGGGCCTTCCGGTTCGAGCCTTCCCGTTCAGCGTACTTCGGAACAGTGGCTGGTTTTCACCATGGGAAACCGTGAACCCATCACAGTTGCGGGACAGCAGAAGTCTTCCACTTCACTTCCCTTGAAGATCGGACTTACATCACAGCTCACTATGTATCACGCCGGAGAGATATTGTCAAGTGCGCACGGGTAGCCGTATGAGCATCGAATGGTACCGGGATCAAACGGTGCGAGCGCGCTACTCACCGTATTCGTCGAGGTAGCGCTCAATGTAATCGGTAACTGAATGCGCCGGTTGATACACGCCGAAATGACCCTCGCACAGTATGTCGGCCTTGAGCGCGAGCAGCTTTTGCATCGATGCGCTCCACTCAGTCATGTCAGCGCCAAACTCCTTGAGAAAGGGGCCGTGAATATCCTGGCCGAAGAGTACCCTTTTTCCGTCTATGTTGAGATAAACCGAGATTGAGCCGGGGGTGTGGCCGGGCGTATGAAGACAGACTACGTCGTGATCGCCAAAGCGTAAGACTTTCTCTTCCCCGGTCAAATGCACATCTATGGGCAGCGGCGCAAATGCGATCCCATACCACGAAGCACCGGTCTTTTTTGCGTCTGCAACCTCCACCGCAGGGGCATCGAGCTCGTGCATGATAAGACGTACACCGAAACGCCTCCTCAATTCAGCAGCGCCCCCGACGTGATCGATATGACAATGCGTAAGGATCACCGAGGAAATAGCCCGGGATCAAGGCCTATCCGTTCGATGTTTCTTGTAAGAGCGTCCACACTTGCCCCCGCTCCGGCGTCCACAAGTACGATCTCGCCCAAGTCTATGAGATATATGGAACAATCCTTACCGTCCGTCATATCCGAGTTCCCTATGAGATAGATGTTCTTTGTAATTTTTACGGGATCCATAAAATCCTCTTGAGAGACGAGCCCGGAGAGCAAGAGCCGCGTAAGATTGTAGAGCGTCCAATGGATTTTATCAAGCACTTTCAGCACCCTCATGCAGTTAAGCGGGCCACAGGCTTGACTTGGGCAATATCGCGTTGTATTATCAAGGAAAAGAGGAGGACCGATATGAAGATAAAATGGTATGGGCATTCGGCCTTTTACATAGTGACCGATAATGGAACCAGAATTATTATCGATCCGTACGAATCGGGCGCCTTCGGAGGGGCTATTTCCTACGGGAAAATAACCGACCAGGCCGATATTGTTCTCACGACTCACGACCACAGTGACCACAACTATGTTAATGATATTAAAGGTAAATTCACTCGACTAAGAGAGGCAGGGGAGCATGAGGAGAAGGGGGTTAAGATAAAGGCCGTGCCAACCTATCACGATACCTCGAAGGGAAACGAACGAGGCAAGAATCTTGTTTTCGTGATAAGCGCCGATGGGATAAGCATAGCGCATCTCGGGGACCTGGGGCATACGCTCGATCAAAAGACGCTTGAGAAGATAGGCAAGGTGGATGTTCTGCTTCTGCCTGTGGGAGGCTTCTTTACCATTGACGCGAAAGATGCCACGATGATCATGAACGACATAAAGGCCCCCATTACCATACCCATGCACTATAAAACCGCAGGGAGCAACCTGCCCATTGCCCCACTCGATGAATTTACCGGAGACAAAAAGAATGTGAAACGGCCCAATTCCTCAGAGATCGTGATCAGTACGTCAACCCTTCCGGAAACGGGAGAGATCGTTGTTTTGCAACACGCCCTTTAGGTTTGACCCGCATTGGACATCGAATGCTGAGAAGACTGTTCTCAAAAAGACAGATCGGGCGTGCCGTAAAACGTCTCGGTCAATTAATAGCAGAGGACTTTCGGGGAGAGGAGATCCTGTTCGTCTGCCTCCTCAAGGGGTCTTTCATGTTCACTTCGGATCTTGTGAGACAGGTTAAGAATCCCTCCAAGGTCGATTTCATGAGGGTTTCATCTTATGGGAACGAAATGCAGTCGCGAGGAGAAATAGCCGTTACCAAAGACCTCGAGGAAGATATTGTGGGACGCAACGTGGTCATCGTCGAGGATATCATCGATTCAGGCCTTACGTTAAAAGCGATACGTGACATGCTCATGATGAGGAACCCCAAAAGCCTGAAGATCTGCGCCCTCATCGATAAGAAGGTCCGCAGAACGGTCAGCATTAAGGCCGATTACGTGGGCTTTACCATAGAGGATGGCTTTGTCGTGGGCTATGGCATCGACCACGCCGAGCAATACAGAAACTATCCGGATATATATGTGGTTGAACCATAAGCTATGCCCGGGAAAGGACGCGGCGAGCTCTCGTTGAAACAAGGGTTATCATGGCAAACCGTAAGAAAATTGTATCCCACCTCATAACGCGGCAAGATCCTGTTTTGGTTATTATCGATGTACAGGAGAGGCTCATGCCGGTCATTACAGAAAATAGCAAGGTAATATCGAATATTAGCCGCCTTCTCAAATTCTGCCTTCTCACGGGCATTCCCGTGATTACGACCGAGCAGGAAAAACTCGGGGACACGGTTCAGGAAATCAGACAGGGGTTGCCGCCGCACTCGATTGTTCCCAAAGTTCACTTTGATTCCTTTTCCTGTGAAGAGTTTGCCCACCGAATCAAAAAGCTCCGAAGAAAAACGCTGATCCTCGCGGGTGTCGAAGCCCATATCTGCGTCGCACAAACCGCGCTCAACGCATTACCCTCCTATCGCGTGCAGGTCGTGAGCGATGCGATCTCATCGCGGACGCGCGATAACCGCGATGTTGCCCTTGAGCGTCTGCGTGGTGCGGGCGTAACGGTAACCTCCACAGAAATGTTTATATATGAGATCCTACGAAAAGCAGGTACTGACGAATTCAAGGCAGCTCTCCCGCTTGTAAAGTGAGCATGCAGCGGCCCCCCCTTGCCAGAATATTCCTTTCCTTTCTTGCACTTGGGTCCTATGCCTTTGGTGGACCGGCCATGGTTGTCTACATCCGGGAACTTGTGGTGAGACGAAGACGCTGGCTTGATGAGGATACCTTCGCTGACGGTGTGGCCCTGTGTCAATCAATCCCCGGGGCAATAGCCATGCAGGTGGCCGCCTTTGTTGGCCTCACGGTAAGAGGGACTCCGGGGGCACTTGTCGCGTTTATTGGCTTCGGACTGCCCGCTTTCGTTTTCATGACAGTTCTTTCCGGTCTCTACGTCAGGTTTCACGCGATACCCGAGGTGGCGGCGCTCTTTTCCGGGCTTAAGGTAATCATTGTGGCCATCATCGTGAATGCGGCTTCCGCCTTCGCCAAAGGCGCAGTCAAGGATTATCGGGACCTTCTCATGGCGCTCTGTTCGGCAATCCTTTTCTGGCAGGGCGCGAGCCCCTTCGTTGTGATCGCAGCGGCAGCCTGCGCGGGATGCCTGTTGTTTCGTGCGATAAGGCCGTCGGGCAGCGCGGGGGTGCGCAACGGATCACCGGATATAAGAGCAATAGCGTTGATCGGTACGCTTGTCTTACTCTTAATGGTCCTGCTCTATTATACGGACTACGGGCTATTGCGACTTGCCGCGGTGATGCTGAAAATCGACCTTTTCGCCTTCGGCGGCGGCTTTGCCTCTCTTCCCCTCATGCTCCACCAGGTCGTGGAAGCGGGCGGCCTGATCGACGGCAAGACTTTTATGGACGGGGTGGCGTTGGGACAGGTAACGCCCGGACCCATCATCATAACCGCGACCTTTGTGGGTTACGTGCTCCACGGTTCTTTGGGTGCCCTTGTGTCCGCTATCGCTATCTTTACCCCTTCTTTTCTTATGGTGCTTTTGACCGCGCCGTTCTTTCAGAGACTTAAAGCCTCTCGATTTTTCCTACGGGCCGTGCGGGGAATACTCGCTACATTCGTGGGGCTTCTTCTGTATGTGGCCGTAAAATTTGCGCTTTCCGTTCCTTTAACGGCCTTGAGCGGACTCTTGTTTTGCGCATCTTACCTGGCGCTCATTAAGAAGATCGACATCCTCTATGTCGTTCTTGGCGGAGCGTTCTTGTCCGTACTGTTTTTCAGATGATTTTGAACGTGACACCCAGGTCTTACTATTTGACGTACACCAGGTCGGTGGGCGAGAAACCGGTACCCCTCTTTGGCGTGGTCCAGCTTGCGTCGACCCCGAAGAGCTCGACTACTTCAAGTTCTCCCTTGAAGACTCCTTTGGTGGTGCCGAGCGGGGCCTTTGTTTTCGGATCGACCACTTTTTGCCCCGGGCCGTACACTTCGAGGATCTTTCCTTTTTCGAGTCCGGAAAGTCGTCCTGCGTTTATAAAGATTTTTCCTTCGTCAATCGACGCGATCCGTGTGTGCCAGTCAATGTAGAGGATAGCCTTCAGCATATCATCGGCGATTATCTCTATCGCGAGATCGATGGACTTGTTTTTTGCCTTTTCAGCGCTCAAATCCCCCTGCTCCTTGGAGAAGGATACGGGGTTTCTTCCGGAGAGCTGCTTGAGCAGAAGGCCTGTGTCTGTATTGTAGATTTCCACATTGAGTTTGGCCAGGGCGAAAGAGGCTTCCTTTGCGTTCGAGTTCTCAATTTTGGAAGTCGTGGTGTAAACGTCGGCGAGACCGCTTTTTATGACGGCCTGTATGCCGAACACTTCATTGAGGGCCTTCATATTGGCGGGATCCGTAAGAGAGCCTTTTATGCCGGTCGTGCTCGGGTCAACGCAAATGATCGTTCCCGTGCTTTCGAGCCTAGAAATGAGCCGCTTTGTGGCCAGATCCCCGAGGTACTCACTCTTGTAATTGGTCTGGTCATCAGTGGGCAGGACCACTACACGCCTCTTCATCCTTGGCGACGGATAGTCGAACATAACGGGGGAGGTCCCCGTAAGAAAACCTATGGTACCCGGAAGCGCGCTTGTGCCGGAAGGATAGGCGGCCGCCTGAGGCGTGTTCTTCTTTTTCAGTTCATCCTCGAGCTTTGCTATCCTCTGCTCCATTGCATCTCTTTCTTTCTTGGTGCCGGCGGTGGCCCTTTGAGCAATGGATTCAAGGAGACCGGGCGAGAATTGGTCTTTCCTTATCCATATATATTCCGGTTCCTGTTCGTTATAGTGGTATCTTCTATTGCGGGCATAAATGTACTCCACGCCGTCGACTACCTTGATGTCACCAGGATTAGGAGTCTTCACATCCTCTATATTCACCGCTTTCTTCTGATCGTTCTTCGTGGCGGCCTCATCCTTTTTCTTGCCAAAAGGCATGTAGCTGCACGAGCATACGACGGCCGACGCCAATAAAATAATGATAATCTTTCGCATCCAGTGATTATACGTTATAGCCGCGAAGAAAGTCAAATTTCCGGTGAGCCTCAGGGCAACGCGAAGGGATACTTGAACATGGGCAAGGTAACAAAAAAGAAACACCGGATGAGGGGCGTCATCCGGTGTATGAGGGGGGTTATGAAAGCTCCATGGTTCGGAGCTCTTAGGGATATGGCACTGAAGGCCAGAAGAATCCTTTACCTACGGAGAGCCCGAAGGGTTTTTCAAGCTCTCGCGACCGGCGCGCACTCGGAGTGGGCGCCATTTTCCATCCAAATAGAATGCTCGACAAGGCCAAAGGTTCGTAACGCCTGGGCTATGCCGAGGCCAGCCCTGCTTCCGCGGTGGTCCGCGAGCGGGGTGTTCCACAGGATATTCATGGCCAGATCGCCCTGAAAGGTGATGTTCGCCAGTACGCGAGCCTCTACGAGCCCGTTCTCGGTACCAATCTGCCGTAACGATTCAAACAGAAAGTTATTCAAACCTTCCACTTTATCCTGTGTGGTACGTAGCCTTATCATTTCCAACCAGCGCATAGCCAATATAGTACGTCCCCTAAGTCAGCGAAGCTTGTATCTCTGTATTTTTCCGGTTGAGGTCACGGGCATTTCTTTGATGAACTCAACTTTACGTGGATACTTGAAGGGCGCAACGGTCTGTTTTACAAAGCCCTGGATATCCTTTGCCAGTTCTTCGCCGGGTTTGTATCCCGGTTTGGGCACGATGTAGGCTTTGGGTTTGACGAGGTCGCTTTTGTCGCGAAATGGTACCACGGCCGCCCGAAGAACGGCGGGGTGGGCGAGAAGGGCATCTTCGACCTCTACGGGAGAGACCCAAACGCCGGAAACCTTGAGCATATCATCATCCCGACCGCGATAGGTGAAATAGCCGTCTTTATCACGGCAATACTTATCCCCTGTATTGAACCATTCGCCGAGCATCGACTTCTTTGTCTTCTCGTGATGGCGCCAGTAATAGGCAGCGGTGGACTCGCCCTCTACAAATAGGGTTCCGGCCTGGCCGTCGGCCACATTTTTTCCCTGTTCGTCCACAATCCTTGCGGAATATCCCGGAACGAGCTTGCCCGAGCTTCCCGGCTTTACATCACCGGGGCGATTGGAAATAAATATGTGCAAAAGTTCGGTGGAACCAACGCCGTCGAGGATTTCCGTACCGAAACGCTCCTTCCATCTGCCAAACAGGTCTTTGGGCAGGGCCTCACCAGCGGATGTGCATATCCTCAAGGAAGATAAATCGTATTTGTCAAGGTTTTCGAATTGGAGCATGCTCGCGTAAAGGGAGGGGACACCGAAGAACACGGTTGGCCGGTACGTATCTATGGCAGATAGCAGGGTATCGGGGGTTAAACGGTCGGGAAGGAGGACCACCGAGGCTCCGAGGCCAAAAGGATAGAACACGCTGTTTCCGAGCCCGTACGTGAAGAAAAACTTTGATCCCGACAACAGTATGTCCTCCGATCTGAGTCCTAAGACTGCCCGGGCGTAGTTGTTGATACAGGAGAAGACATCGTGCTGGAGGTGGACCGCAGCCTTGGGTACGCCTAAGCTCCCCGATGTGTAATTCCAAAAGGCCTGATCATCCATGGTCGTGTAGGCCACGTCCAGTTCGTCAGAGCAGTGGTCGACTAAGTCCCAGAAGGATATGTGGCCGTTTCTTTTTTGGGAAACCACAACTATATTGCGCAAATAGAGGAGCTTTTCCTTCCAGACTTTGACTTCCTCGAGATACTCCTCGTGTATGATCATGCACCGAGCCCTGCTGTTATTCAGAAGAAGCCGGTATTCATCGGCCGTATAGAGAGGATTCAAAGGAACAGGCACTGCCCCGATCTTGATTGCGCCATAGAAGCTCGCGATGGCCTCAGGTGAATCGTTCATAGCGAGTACCACCCGATCCTCCATATGTGTACCAAGAAGGAGCAGCGCGTTTCCCACCTTATTTATCAGTTGTTGGATCTTGCTGTAGGTGTATGTCTTGTCTCGATAGTAAATGGCGATCTTATCGCCTAAACCTTTGGCCACGTTCTCGTCAACCAGCTTGCTCGTAATATTATAGTATTGGGGGATATGATCTTGGTATCTGTACCTTGTTTCCATCACGTCCTCAACCTTTGTGTGCGCTCGTTTCGCATCGGGGAACAATCATGTCGTGTTTCCACATTGCGACTACATTGCACAAAGAATGCCAAAAGTAAAATTGAACAATTACAACATGTTCCAGAATGATCCGAAATTAAACTATCATATAAGACAGAAATATACTCACATATTTGTCAGATGTGTGTTAAACTGTTATATGTGATAGATAATCTTAAGCCCGAGGATGCCCTATGAAAACAGATGAAAACGAGTTCTTCAGAGAGTTTACGTTGCGCCTCTGCGGCAGCCTTGAACTCGAAAAGGCCCTGTGGTTCAGTTTTCTCTATGTAGAAGAGATCATGCCTGCCGATGAGCTTATCCTCACCGTCTATGACCTGGGGCTTGGGGTTCTTGAGGTCGTTGCAACGGCCGATGCGGCAGGAGGCGTGCTGAGATCAGGGAAAACCCCTATGCCGCCACATTTGAGAAGAGAATTGGAGGACGTAGCTCGTTATCCGCGAGTCAGAAGGTCCGATGACGTGCTGCAGGACCCCATCATCGCGCTCGTGGCCAAGCACTTCGACTGGCCCGCGTCATCTATTATTGTCGCCCGGCTCATTATAGAGGATCAGTTCATAGGCTCCCTTATAATAAGGGCAGACGGGAAAGGCCGGTACACGGGAGAGCACGAAAGGCTCTGGACACTCGTCAACGAGCCGGCAGCCATCGCGCTCACCAATAGCCGTCGCTATCGGGAACTTTTAAGACTCAAAGACCTCCTGGCTGATGATAGCAGGTATTTCCAGGACGAACTGAGAAAAAACTTCGGTGATGAGATCGTGGGGGCGAATTTCGGTCTGAAGGGTGTTATGGACCAGGTATTGCGCGTTGCCGCGTTATCGAGCCCCGTGCTCCTTTTGGGGGAAACAGGAACAGGCAAGGAGGTCATCGCCAACGCGATCCACAACCTGTCCTCACGCTCTCGCGGCCCCCTCATCAAGGTGAATTGCGGGGCCATACCGGAATCCCTTATGGACAGCGAACTCTTTGGCCATGAGAAGGGGGCCTTTACGGGCGCCTTTTCTCAGAAGAGAGGGAGATTCGAGCGAGCCCAGGGCGGCACAGTCTTTCTTGATGAGGTAGCAGAATTGCCGCCGCAGGCCCAGGTGAGACTCCTAAGGGTGATACAGGAAAAGGAGATCGAGCGTGTGGGCGGAACCGAACCCATCAAAGTCGACATACGTATCATCTCCGCGACCCACAGGGACATTACTGAGCTCGTTAAGGCCGGCTCCTTTCGGGAAGACCTGTACTATAGGCTCGGTGTTTATCCGATCCACATACCATCGTTGAGAGACAGGAAGGCCGACATCCCCGCGCTTGTGGAACACTTCATCAGGGAAAAGACCAAAGAGATGGGTCTCACATCGCTTCCCACCCTTGCGCCCGGAACCATTGATCTGCTCATGGATTACGACTGGCCGGGCAACGTGCGGGAAGTCGGCAATGTGGTAGAAAGGGCTTTGATCCAATCGGGGGGTGGAACCATCAGCCTGGACAGTATCCCGAACCTTAAACCGGCCAGCGTCCGGAGTGTCTCCAATGATGTGGCCGACAGTCTCACGCTCGATCAAGTCGAAGCGAGACACATCAGGCGTATTATGGAACAGACAGGGGGCAAGGTGGAGGGGGAGCAGGGCGCAGCGCTGGCGCTCGGCATGAACCCCGGGACGCTGCGTCACAGAATGCGCAAGCTCGGCATCCCTTTCGGTCGACCGCGGAAAACACCAAGGTGACGAGCGCCAAAGACCGCCGCCGGAACCACCCTCTTTAAGCCCCTTGAGGAGGCTGCTCGCCGCTATCCCAAACGGCTCCGCAGGGCTCAAAACCTTTACCGAATGATCGAGAATCCGATCTGTGGTAATGTAATTACATGGCTACTCTAAAAAGACCGCCCAAGGGAAAGCGAGCGAGCCAGGGAGATCTTTCTGGCTCCGAAGCAGGCGCCATTCAAAAGAAATGGACCGGCAAAATCCCGGTTTGCGTGGTTTTCCCCAATACCTATTACATGGGTATGTCCAATCTTGCCGTGCACATGCTCTACAAGAAACTCAACCAGATGGATAACGTGGTGTGCGAGCGGTGTTTCTACGATGGGGCAACGAAGCCTCTCTCTCTTGAAAGCGCACGTCCACTTTCGTCATTCGATATCATATTCTTCACCCTCTCCTTTGAGCTTGACTATATAAACATCCCGAAAATGCTCGCGACCTCGTCGATACGCCTCAATGCCCGAGAACGGACCGACAAAGAACCGATCCTCGTGGGAGGCGGTATCTGCGTCATGTCAAATCCGGAGCCCCTGCACAATCTCTTCGATCTGTTCATCATGGGCGACATTGAAACAACCGTGGAGCCGTTTATGGAAACGTATGCTGATTTACGCGGCGCCGACCGGCAGGCGATCCTCGATGAGCTGAGCGCGTTTGAGTGGGCCTACAACCCGACGCGCCTTGACGTCACGTATAACGAAGATGGCACCGTGAGGAGCTTTGTCCCCGAAGCGTTCCATGTGAAAATGTCGCACTATCGGGGAAAGACGCTTGGCGCATCAGCTATCGTTACGGACAAAACCGAGTTCTCCCGCATGTTCCTCGTGGAAGGAACGCGTGGGTGCCCTTCGCGATGCCCTTTCTGCCTCATCGGTAACGTCTATGATTTTATTTACGATAACACAATTTGCACCACGCCTGACGTACCCAATATGGGCATTCTCGGGGGAGGGGTCTCTTTCTATCCCGGCATTGAGGAAATAGTGAAAAAAGCCAGAGAAGGCGGAATAAAGATCCACCTTCCCTCCATGAGGATCGACAAGGTTCCCCTGGAGCTTATACGGCTCATGCAAGATGAGATAAAGACGCTCACCTTTGGTATAGAGGCCGCAACCGAGAGGCTGAGGCGTTTCATTGGAAAGCCACTGACCGATGAAGCAATCTACGAAAGGGTCAATACGATCTTAGACATAAAACCGTTTCATCTCAAGCTCTACTTCATGGTTGGTTTGTACGGGGAGACCGGGGAAGATATCGAACGGATCGCCGAGCTTACAAAGAAGATCAAACACATAATGGTCAAAGGCGGCGCGAAAAAAGGCTTTGTCGGCGCCATAACGGTTCATGTAAGCCCGTTTGTGCCCAAGCCCGCGACGCCATTCCAGTGGCTTCCCATGGACCACATGGAAAGTCTGAAAAAGAAGATTGGCTGGCTCAAAAAGGCATTCGGGGCCATAGATAACACATATTTTACGCACGAATCGGTAAAGTTTAGCTTTCTCCAGGCGGTCCTATCGCGGGGCGACAGAAAGGTAGGGGACGTGATTTCGCGCCTGGCAGCAGGAGAGACGTTTTCCAGGGTTCTGACCGATAGCCCGGTTAATCTCAATTTTTATGCCCTCCGCCAAAGAAGCGAAAAAGAGGTCTTTCCCTGGGACTTCATCACAACAGACGCGTCAAAGAAACAACTCTGGCAGCGACTCGTGGCCGCGCTTGCGTAGATCTCTCGTTCTCGCGTGCCCTTTAGTTCGATCCGCTTTGGTTGAGGCAAGCCCGCCCTTGCAAATTTGGCTATCTTACAGCAGGTTTTCTCTCGATTTTCCGCTTTAGAACGGCCGGATCTGGTGTGTGCAGTGTCCAACGACCCCGGAACATGTGCATTGACATTTATGCTCCCTTCCTATAATGTTTACCTATCAAAAATAACGGAAAGGGTTCCTTAAGGGGGTAGAGATGTCCAACCTAAACAAAGTGTTGCTTATCGGAAGGCTGGGTGCAGACCCGGAACTTCGCTATACGGCCGACGGCGTGCCCGTGGCGACCTTCAACGTTGCCACATCGGAATCACGCAAGGACAAGAGCGGCACGAGACAGGAAAAAACCGAATGGCACCGGGTAGTGGCATGGCGGAAACTCGGGGAGATAGCCGGCGAGTATCTGAAGAAGGGGAGACTCGTCTACATCGAGGGCAAAATTCAGTCACGGGAGTATGAGGGAAAAGACGGCGTGAAACGAAAAACCTTCGAAATCATCGCTTCGGAAATGAAGATGATAGGTGGTGGCGGCGCCCCTCAGGGCGAAGAACGAAAACCCTATGCGAACCACAATAGTGACGACGAATTTGTGCCTGAAATTGAAGAAGATGATGTGCCTCTATAACGAAGACCTTACGGCAGGAGAGGGAGCCTAACCCGGAGAGAAACTCGCATGGTTTAGCGCCCCGCGCCGGTCGTCTCGCGCCTTTCCGGTCAGGTTATCTCACGGAGAGCGACAGGTGGACAATAAGACTCTTCACGCCAACAAGATGCGCCGACCGGTATAGCGTTCCTACTCAAATCAACACAAAGAGCTGCGGGAAAGCCCCGGATATGCGCGTCCTATCGTTTGGTTCGCGTGAGTTTCATGGTCACGAGGTTATAACTGTCGGGGCACTGCACCTCGATAGTATCTGAGCTCCACCAGGGCATTGCACCTCCGAACTGAAAGGTGCTGAGCGTTGGAAAGAGGTCATGATAGAAGAAACCGCATAGCCCCGCCGGATTGTGACAGCTAATCTCAAACGTTTCTCCGACGCTATGACCCGCGTTACACTTTGCTTTGACGCCTGTCACCGTACCTACAACCTTGTAACCGATCTCAGGATCTCTCGCCATCTTAACCTCCTTGATAAAGTTGCGTCTTTTGCTCTACGGCTCAACCGAATTATTGGCGGTTCAGCCTGCCGTCCGGCCCAGGCTGTTCTTGTCGAGGGCTCTCGTTGTCCCAGGTGTCTACCTGCGGGGTTTTGATAACTTCGTCGTATTCGGGGATCACGATACCGCGTCTCACCATAATATCGTAAATGATTTTCCCGCGTCGTTCGGCGTATTTTGATTTTCCGTCAATCCGGTAGCGAATGGGATTCGGAAGTATGGCTGCCAATTGCGAGGCCTCCTCGGCAGACAGGCCGCTCGCCGGTTTCCCGAAATAGTGCATGGAAGCGGCCTCGGCGCCGAATATTCCCTCGCCCCATTCGACAACATTGAGATAGATTTCCAAGATCCTCCGTTTTGAAAGTGTTCGTTCGACCCGCCAGGTGATAATCGCTTCTTTCAATTTCCTTACGGGGTTTTTTGCGGGGGTTAGGTAGAGGTTCTTCACGAGCTGCTGGCTGATGGTGCTTCCGCCAAAGGTGAACTTTCCCTTCTCGATATTCTTTTCCAACGCCTTTTCAATGGCATCGAGATCAAACCCGTGGTGAGACCAGAATTTGTCGTCTTCGGCAATGATCACGGCCTTGATCAGATAAGGTGAGATATTCGGGAGCGAAACCCATTTCCTTTGTATCTTTGTGCGCTTGCCCTTGGCTTTCCACTCCTTTTCGCGGTATTCCATAAAGGAGGTCTTGTTCGGGTTTTGTTTCTTCAGTCGCGATACGTCGGGATACATACAATAAAACCCGGCAAAGCATACGGCAAAGACAAGGACAAGGACGATAAAAAGCCTGATGAAGCCAAAACGCCCTGGCGTGGACCTGCCCCTTTTTGCCATTAAAGGCAATCCTCAGACCGGCGAGGGTCACTTTTGGTTTTCAAATCTCTTAACATCAACGAACGGCCCCGCGCGCGAAGTCACATGGGGCAGACGGCCGCCGCATTTTTCTATTTCCTTCATGGGCGATCTTCCTGGTGGGAATCTGCCTTTTTTGTCCCTCAGCCTTAACCATGTTTACCACGCGTCTCGCCCGTTTTGTTGTCCTCTTTTTTGCGCCCTGCCCATGGATTTTATCTATTAACATAATTGAATTGCCGGAAAAAGACAACTCGTGCCATGGCCCTCTTCATAATTTTTTTGAAAGAACAACCAAAACTGGTGTATATTTTCAGAGTCTTATAGAACAACCGTCAATACATTTTCGGGGTGCATTGTGGATTATGGTGATTATGAAGGCGTGATGGGGCTTGAGGTACATGCCCATCTTTTGACCAAGAGCAAAATATTCTGCGGCTGTTCCACGGAATTCGGCGCTCAACCGAACAGCCACACCTGTCCCACGTGCATGGGACTACCCGGGGCCTTGCCGGTGCTCAACAAGAAGGTCGTGGACTTTGCCATCAGGCTTGGCCTTGCACTACATTGCGGTATCAGCAACAAAAGTATCTTTGCACGAAAGAACTATTACTACCCCGATCTTCCCAAGGGGTATCAGATTTCTCAGTACGAAGAGCCCATCTGCACCAATGGATGGCTGGACATCCATATGAACGGAGAGAAGAAGCGGGTCAGGATCAACCGCATCCACATGGAAGAGGATGCCGGAAAGCTCGTCCACGAAAATACCATCGAGACGAGCTCCTACAGCATGGTAGACTACAACCGGTCGAGCACGCCCCTGCTTGAGATCGTCACTGAGCCCGATATATCCACACCGGAGGAGGCCTCGACCTACCTGAAGGCGCTCCGTGACATCCTCATCTATCTCGAGATCTGCGACGGCAATATGGAAGAAGGCAGCTTCCGATGTGATGCGAACGTATCGGTACGCAAGAAGGGGACAAGCGGACTCGGTACGCGCACGGAGATGAAAAATCTCAACTCTTTCAGATACATAGAGAGATCTCTCGATTACGAGATCGCCCGCCAGATAGAGCTCATCAAGAGAGGGGGTACGGTTGTTCAGGAGACGCGACTCTATAACGTTGATGAGGGCGTCACCTATTCCATGCGAGGAAAAGAGGAAGCCCATGACTATCGGTATTTCCCGGAACCCGATCTGTTGCCCCTTATTGTCAGTGACGAATGGGTTGAAGAGGTGAGAAAAACCCTGCCGGAATTGCCGCTCGAGAAGATAGAACGGTTCATGAACGACTACGGCCTTCCGCGATATGACGTGGAGATCCTCGTATCGGATAAAGACCTCGCCGATTATTTTGAGGCAGCCACAAAGCTCTTTTCTGAACCGAAGACCGTGAGCAACTGGATTATGACGGAACTATTAAGAGAGTTCAAGGAGTCGAACATATCACCCAAAGATTCGCCGCTTGCGCCAGAGCATCTTGCAGAACTGCTTATGCTCGTGAGAGATGGTACGATCAGTAACAAAATAGCAAAGGATATATTTCCCGAAGCCTTCAAAACCGGCACCTCTCCCAAGACGATCGTTAGGGAAAAGGGCCTCATTCAGATATCCGATGAGAACGCCCTTCAAGCCACGATTGATCAGATCATCGCCCGCTCTCCCAAAGAGCTGGCCGACTATCGAGCGGGCAAAGATAAGCTCATCGGCTTCTTTGTGGGCCAGGTCATGAAAGAGACCAAGGGAAAAGCAAACCCCAAGTTACTCAACGAACTGCTCTTAAGACGCTTGAAGGGCGAGTGAGGTTATAAGCATGACCGATCACATCTACTGGAAAGACGGGGTGTTATACCTCCTTGATCAAAGGCTTCTGCCTTTCAAGGTGACCTACGTAAAATGTAAAGACTTAAAAGACGTGGCTTTAGCCATCAGCAATATGACCGTCCGCGGTGCTCCGCTCATCGGCATCGTGGCCGCCTACGGGGTTGTGCTCGGCATTAAAGAAGTCATGAGGATGAAAAAGCCTGTCACGGAAAGCAACATACAGACAATCCTGAACAAGCTCGGCCATACGCGGCCCACGGCGGTGAACCTCTTCTGGGCCCTGCAGAAGATGGCCCGGGCCTATGAGAACTACAAAGGGGGCGACGATCTTTTTCAAGCCATGCTTGAAGAGGCAATCGCAATCCACGTCGATGACATCGAAAACAACCGCATGCTCTCCCTGTATGGTGCTGAACTAATCGATGACGGCGACACGATCCTTACGCACTGCAACGCCGGGGCCTTGGCGACCGGAGGGTATGGCACGGCGCTGGGAGTGGTCAGGGCGGCCCACGAATCGGGAAAGAAGATCAAGGTCATCGCCACGGAGACGCGCCCTTACATGCAGGGCGCACGACTCACCGTCTGGGAGCTCATGCAGGAAAAGATCCCTGTTGAGCTTATCCCTGAGAACCACGTGGGACTCATGGCCATGAGGAAAGGCATCGATAAGGTGATCGTGGGCGCAGACCGTATCGCCAAAAATGGCGACACAGCAAATAAGATCGGGACATTTATGCTGGCCCTTTGTGCACACCAGTTTGAGATTCCTTTTTTTGTTGCCGCACCGGTTTCTACCTTCGACCCGCGCACACAGAACGGAACGTACATCGATATCGAGGAAAGGGATGGCAATGAAGTAAAATACCTTAAGGGCGCATTGCTTACGGTAAAGGACGCCAAGGCTCGCTACTTCGGTTTCGACGTAACACCGCACAAGCTCATCTCGAATTTTATTACCGAAAAAGGAATTATCGCAAAGCCCTTCAAGAAGTACATCCCCATGCTCTTTCGGTAAAGAACGTTGAGCACGATTACCCTTTTATCCGATTTTGGCTTACACGACCCATACGTGGGCATCATGAAGGGCGTGATTCTCTCCATCAATGTTCACGTGACCGTGGTCGATATTACCCATGAGATAGAGCCTGGGGATATACGCGAGGCGGCCTTTGTCGTAGACGATTACTGGCGATTCTTCCCTTCTGACTCGGTGCATGTGGCTATTGTCGACCCTACGGTCGGAAGCGAACGAAGACCCATCGTGGTACGCAGGGATACCCATTGTTTCGTTGGCCCGGACAACGGCATCTTCACCCTCATCATGGATGGCGCGTCAGAGGTTTATGCTATTGAAAAGAACGAGTTCATGCTCAAGAAGGTAAGCGGGACTTTTCATGGCAGGGATGTCTTCGCACCGGCAGCCGCGCATCTCGCCCAGGGAATTGCACCTTCGTCTGCGGGAGAAGTCGTGCATGATCCCGTCCGCCTTGACCTTACACCCCGGGTGGAGAATAATGCCCTCAAGGGGCAGGTCGTCCGGATCGACCGGTTCGGCAATGCCATCACCAACATTAAAGGCGAATTTTTGAAAGACTTCGCAAATGGCCGCCCTTTTTCTGTGACCATCGCCGATCTCAAGTTCACGACTTTGAACAGGAGTTACTACGAAAGCCAATTTACCTGTCTCGCAGGCAGCTCGGGCTATATCGAATTCGGATATTTCAAGGGGAGCTTCGCGGCGATCAAGAATATAAAAAAGGGCGAGACGGTTTCGGTCTTCCTCTGACCGGTGCTTGACCCGGGCTCACCCCCGCTATCCGGGAGCCGCCATCCTTACGGATCATCCCTTCCTGAGCGTGTGCTGGCGGATGAATTCGATGACCGCGGGCATGACTGAGATAATAATGATAGCGAAGATGACAATGGTAAAGTTCCGTTTTATCATAGGAATATTGCCGAAGAAGTAGCCGCCAAAGGTAAAAGAGCCTATCCAGGAGATGCCGCCCACCAGATCGCGGCTAATGAACCGCCTGTAGGTCATTCTTCCGATGCCCGCCACAAAAGGGGCGAAGGTCCTGATAATGGGGATGAATCGGGCGATGATAATGGTCTTGCCCCCGTACTTTTCATAGAACTCATGGGTCCTGTTCAGATATTCTTTGTTCAAAAAAGGAACCCGTTCCTTGTGGAAGATTTTCGGCCCCACGAAATGACCTATTGTGTAATTTGTGCTGTTTCCGAGGATTGCAGCAGAGGCGAGCAGACCGAAAAGCGCGAGCACGTTCAAATCGCCCCGCGTGGCAAAGGCCCCAGCGGCGAACAGGAGCGAATCCCCTGGCAAAAAGGGCGTTACTACGAGTCCTGTTTCGCAAAAGATTATGAGAAAGAGTAAGAGATACGTCCATACGCCGTATGACCGGATTATCTCCCCCATATGCACATCGATGTGGAGGACGAAATCGATCGCCATATTAATGAGTCCCATGTCTCACCTCAGTAAAGACGCTTAAGGAAAAAATGTTACTATAGTACACTGATATAGAGAGGCGGTCAATGAAATTGGCCGGATGACCCGTGGTTATGCTCAAACTGTTTGGATATTATATCGTGAGACAAGATGGTGGAAACGAGACGGCAAGAAGGCTTATTTGTATACGCCGCAACTGATGACGTAGTCTTCCATTGCCTGCACGTAATAGACCTTCGGGTGGAGGGTCTTGGTGGCCGCATTAAGATAAACGCATTCGACCATGCCGCTACCTTTGGTTTTTGCCACGTGGATTGTTTCTCTCACGAAGTATTTTCCGTTGGGGTCCTGCATGTCGATCAAGTTCTTCCCCAGCCTGGAACGATCAGAGCCGTTGAGCAGTATGGTTCCGTTGAAATCCTGCGCTATGATGTACAGGCCGTTCTTTACAAATTCGCCCCTCGGATTGCTGAACTCTTCAAATGCTTTCTCTCTTCCGTGGGCCTTAATGTAAGCGGCTGCTTTTTCGACCATCCTTTTTCCGTCTTCCTCGGTAGCCATTTTGAACTGCGTCACGACTTTCTGTATATCCAGAGAAAGTTCGGCCATTTGGGAGATGGAACCGGCGTTCTGGTTTAAGTTCTCGGCCGTCTGTTTTATTGCCTCGGATATACGCTGGATATTCTGGGCTAATTCATTTGTCGTGGCGGTTTGTTGCTCAGATGCTACGGCAATCTGGTTTATCTCGGCGGCAACCGTGCCGACCTGTTTCAAAATGTCCTTGAGCGCACCGTCGGACTTTTTGGCTTCCTGGGTCCCCGTCTCCACGGTTCTGACCCCCTCTTCCATGGAGGTCACCGCCTGTTGCGTCTCGGACTGCATGGCCTTGATCGTTTCGCCTATATGTTTGGTGGCCTGAGTTGTTTTTTCCGCTAGCTTGCGGACCTCGTCTGCCACCACCGCGAAACCCCTGCCGTGTTCACCCGCCCTGGCCGCTTCAATGGCCGCATTCAGGGCGAGCAGGTTAGTCTGGTCCGCAATATCATTAATGAGATTGATGACGCCCCCTATTTCATCGGACCTTCTACCCAAGCCCTCTATGATCTGCGCAGAGGAGTTCACTATAGTGTGTACGCGGCTCATGACCTCGAGAGTCCCGTCTGCCACAGACTGACCGGTGAGCGCTGATTGATTTGCCTTTTCCGAGCTTTTGGCCGCAGACACGCAATTCTCGGCTATTTCGGCAGATGTGGTGGACATCTCCTCGCCGGCGGTCGCCACGGAGTTGACCTGAGCCACGGCGTCATTCATCCCGGCTATCATGAGCTTATATGCTTTGTCCAGGGTATAAGCGGTGCTCGATACAACGTAGCTGTCTTTTGCGAAGTGCGTTAATATGCCATGCAGCTTCTCTAAGGAGGCGTTGAAATTGAGCGCCACCTGGCCTAATTCATCCCGCTCGCCGGTGGGGACGCGCCTGGTGAGATCTCCTCCTGCCACAGCCCCTACGGCGTCGTTCATCTTTCTGATCGGCGTGAGTATGCTCTTTGATACGAAGATTGCTACGAGAAAACAGACGATAATGCCGGCGATTGCAATCCCCAGGGAAACGTACTTCCAATCGAGGATCACGGCCACCAGGACGAACGCGAAAAACCCTGATGCTACAGTCGGTATACTGAGTATGCGTTTTGATATCTTTGTGCTTCCAATCATCAAGCTCGCCCGCCAATCACCAGAGTAACCTCACATCTGCCCCCTGTGTTTATTATCGACCTTTTTCAGAAAATATTAAACATAAAAAAGCGCACGCGCGCGCCACCCTCTTCCGTTGTGCTCTGTGACAGAACACGAATTCTCTCCCCCCTGTCAGGCTCGTTGTTATTTAAGCCCTTCTGTCCTATAATGTAGTTCCTATTTAGATTCAAGGTAATAGCGAGGAGGACCTACATGTCGGAAAAGATTGAGCTTCCCATCACCGGCATGAGCTGTGCCGCATGCTCTGCCCGCATTGAAAGGGAGCTCAACAAGATGGATGAGATTAAAGAAGCCCACGTAAATTTTCCCCTCAAGAAAGCGGTCATTGTGCCGCGGGGCGATATTGAGCTGAAAAAGGTTATTTCGCTCATTCGCGATATCGGATACGACGTTGACGTGGAAGCCGATGTAACGGTGAGGGCGCAGAAGGAAGAGAGGGAATTGAAGAAATCCTTTATCGGGGCTGTCTGCCTCTGCGTGCCAATTTTAATTTTGTCCCTGTGGGCGGCGCTTCCGTATAACAATAGTGTTTTGCTCCTGCTCGCGATTCCCGTTCAGTTTTATTTCGGTATGCGGTTCCATCGGGCGGCTTATCTCGGTCTTAAACACATGAGCGCCGACATGAACACGCTCATATCCGTGGGTACCTCGGCGGCCTTCTTCTACAGCGTTGTCGTCACATTCTTCCCATCAACGATCAGCTCTGCCGGTGTTATGCCCATGACCTATTTTGATTCGAGTGCCACGATCATTACACTTATCCTTCTCGGCCGCTACTTCGAATCAAAGGCAAAAACACGCACCTATACAGCCATCAAGATGCTCTACGAACTCTCGCCCAAAGAATGCGCCGTGATAAAAGACGGCCGGGAGGTGCGAGTGCCTACGGATACGCTGGAGGTGGGTGATCTCGTGCTCGTGAAACCGGGCGAAAGACTGCCCATTGATGGCGCGGTCGTGCAGGGTAGCACCTACGTGGATGAATCCATGATTACAGGGGAAAGCATCCCGGTATCAAAGGGCATGGGTGATGAGGTAATCGGCGGTACCATAAACGGCAAAGGTTCCATAACGGTGAGGACTACGCGTATCGGCAAAGATACAGTCCTTGCAAAGGTGATTCGTCTCGTCGAAGAAGCGCAGTTCACAAAAGCGCCTGTTCAGAGGCTTGCCGATAAAGTCGCCGGGGTCTTTGTGCCCATAGTCATCATCGTGAGTATTTTCGCGTTTTTGGCCTGGTTCTTTTTGGGTCCTGAACCCAGGATCACGAATGCGCTGCTCTCCTTCGTGAGCGTGCTTATCATCGCCTGTCCCTGTGCGCTCGGTCTCGCCACACCCACCGCTATTATGGTAGCGACCGGTGTGGGCGCCAAAAGAGGAATCCTTATTAAGACCGCCGAGGCCCTGGAACTGACGAACAGAACAAGATACGTTCTCTTCGACAAAACTGGTACGTTGACCGAGGGCACGGTGATTCTTTCCGATGTGATGCCGCTCGGCGGTGCCTCGGAAAAAGACCTGCTGGAGGTCGCATTCAATCTTGAGCGCCAGTCCGAACACCCCTTTTCTGACGCCCTTCGGAAAAAAGCCGAAGAATTGAGGTTCATGCCTGTTCCGGTAGAGGATTTCCGCGCAATTGTGGGAAAGGGTGTGAGCGGAAAGATTGGCGATGCACGCTATGTGATCGGCAATAGGAGCCTCTATGAAGAGCGTGGAGGAACGCTCGACCAAGCTGTCGCGGAACAATATGAAGCAAGGGCTAAAGCAGGGGCATCCCCGGTGCTTGTCTGGGGGGATGAGGGTATACTGGGTATTCTCGCTTTCAGCGACAAGGTGCGCGACGAATCGCGTGAGGTAGTAAGCAGCCTCAAGGCCATGGGGATTGAGGCTGTCATGATAACGGGCGACAGCATGGAGGGGGCCCAATCGATCAGCGAAAAGGTAGGAATAAAGAGATATTTCTCTCGAGTCCTGCCTGAAAAGAAAGCAGAGATCGTGGAAGATTTCAGAAAGAACGGCGTGACAGTTATGGTGGGGGACGGCATCAACGATGCCCCTTCGCTCGCGGCAGCCGATGTGGGCGTTGCCATGGGCAGAGGAACGGACATCGCCATCGAGTCCGCCGATATTGTGCTTATGAAGGGGCAGCTTTCACGCCTTTTGAGCCTCGTGAGACTCTCAAGGAAGACGCTGCTCGTGATAAAACAGAACCTTTTCTGGGCCTTCATTTACAACGTCCTCGGTATACCCATCGCCTTCGGCGTGCTCTACCCTTTCTTTCACATCAGATTTGAGCCCATTTTCGGAGCGTTTGCCATGGTGGTGAGCTCCATCTCAGTGGTGAGCAACTCGCTCAAGCTCAAGCTGTTCAAGGACTAAACTATCGAATTCTATCGGCCGGTCATATAAGGTTTATAGAGCCTCAAAAAAAGGAGAACGTCATGAAGTTACCGGAATACATTACTAAGCAAGAAGTGAGTAAGATTTGCAAGACTTTGAAGATCAGGGATTGGACAAAGCTGAAACAGGCGAAGGTGCTGCCGAAAGAAGCAAGGACGATCCTCCGCGAGATGAGCGCTGCCAGAATGGGTATCGACCCCGAAGAGTTTCGCAAAGGCCTGGAGGTGGAGTTGGAACACGGCGTCAGGTTCAAAGACGCCAACGTGACCAACAACCATCCCATCATAACCGGGATGATTGTGCTGGCGCACCTTAAGGAGTCCCTCGATTACTACAAGCTCCTTGACGTGGCCGAGCTCGAGGGAGATCTCTTGAAGGCCGTAGCCGCGGGCAACGTCGCAAAGATCAGGAAGGAATACAAGAAGCTCGCCCAGGCCAGGATTACGCTCGCGAAGGCCGAGGCCGCTCAGGTCAGATAGAGCGGGCCCTGGCTTCGAATGAAGGTCGCTTTATGCTTTGGTAAAAAACGTTGAGAGCTTAAAGGGTCCCAAAGAAGATTATGCGGGGATAAGAAGCGGAAGCCTATCCGCGAGGAGATATCCTTTTACGGTAGGTACGATTCTGTCGGCATCTCTAGTCACGAGGTTTCGCGCAATCAAATCCTCGATGACCCGGGAAGATTGATGATTATCGAGCGCCCCTCTTATCTCAACCCCCTCGAGATTACGGAAACCGAGAAAGAGCCTCTCCAGCTCGAGCTGTTCCGAAGAAAGGGTCTCGCTTCCCTCCACCGGCCTTCTGCGCTCGCTGAGCGCCGTGCAATACTCATTAACGGAAGCGCAGTTCCACCACCTTGTGCCATTGGAGAAGGAATGGGCGGCGGGCCCGAGCCCCAGGTAAAAAGCGTGACGCCAGTACTTAAGATTGTGGCGGGAACGATACGCCTTGCCCCGCGCGAAATTGGACACCTCATAATGGTCGAATCCCTTGTCGCGCAGAAACTGAGAGGTGGCCAAAAAGAGCCTCTCCTGTTTTTTTGCAGAGGGCAAGTTGAGGCCTCCTTTGGCCGCCAATCGTCCGAGCGGCGTTTCGTGATGAAGGGTGAGCTCATAGCAGGAAATATGAGCCGGTCCGCGTGAGGCTGCCTCGTTGAGGGTCGCCATCCAGTCCGACTCGGTCTGGCCGGGCAGCCCATAGATGAGGTCAATGCTCCAATTGACAAATCCTGCGCCGTGAACGAGATCGATCGCCCTTCGCGCGCCTTCCGCCGTATGTCTTCTCTTGAGGAAGACAAGTTCCCTGTCGTTGAGCGATTGCAAGCCAAGGCTCACCCGGTTTATCCCGAGGTCCTTATAGAGTTTGAGCTTCTTTTTGGTTACATCATCAGGGTTCATCTCTACGGTGCACTCTGTATCGGGGGCAAAGTTAAACGTTGATCTGATGTCGTTTACCAGGTCTGTGAAGTCCTTTTCGGTCATGACCGAGGGTGTACCCCCTCCAAAATAGAGCGAGTCGAAACGACCGAACATTTCTCTATATGAGAGCGCCTCAGCGCTCACTGCCTTGACGAATGCCCGGTGAGCCGAGGCGTCGGCAATGGAGTAGAAATCACAATATGCACACTTGGTCTTGCAGAAGGGTACGTGCACATAGAGTCCCGGCTCTTCCCCGCTATTCATCGTCCGTCTTTAAGGCCGCCAGAAAGGCGCTTTGAGGTATCTCCACATCGCCTACCATACGCATCCGTTTCTTGCCTTTCTTTTGTTTCTCCAAAAGCTTCCTCTTTCTCGTCACATCACCGCCATAACATTTGGCGGTCACATCTTTTCTGTAGGCTGAGATGGTGGACCGTGCAATGATCTTACCGCCGATAGCGCCCTGGATCGCGATCTTGAATTGCTGTCTCGGTATTTCGTCCTTCAATCTTTCGCAGACCCGGACCGCCCGTTCCCTGGCATTATCACGATGAACCAGGATCGAGAGTGCATCGACCTTTTCCCCGTTCACCAGTATGTCGAGTTTTACGAGGTCGCTCTCGCGATAATCGATGATTTCATAGTCAAAGGAACCGTAACCCTGGGTGATGCTCTTCAGCCTGTCATAAAAATCGAATATCACCTCGGCGAGCGGCATGTCGAAAGTTATCTCAACCCTGCCGGGCGTGGGGTAGTTGAGGTGTGAGTTCACGCCTCTGCGGTCCATACAGAGCTTAATGACCGCGCCCACATAGCGCTCTGGCACAAGGATACTCGCGCGTATGTACGGTTCTTCCGATTTTCGTATCTTGGCCGGGTCGGGATAGTAAAGCGGATTATCGACCTCTACCATGGCACCCTCGTTCAAGTAGAAGCGGTACTGGACGGACGGTGCCGTCATGATGATGGACTGATCGAATTCCCTTTCAAGCCGTTCCTGAACGATCTCGAGATGAAGAAGCCCCAGAAAGCCGCACCGGAAGCCCTGGCCTAAGGCTGCGGAGGAATCCTTCTCGTAGACAAGCGCCGCATCGTTCAATTTGTATTTCTCCAGGGCATCCACCAGCGAGGGATAATCATCGGAGGCGATGGGATAGATCGAAGAAAACACAACGGGTTTTACCTCGACAAAACCTGGTAGGGGATGAGCTGCCGGGTGTGTATCCAGGGTTATGGTGTCGCCGATACGCGTGTCGCTTACCGTTTTAATCCCTGCGATCAGGTAGCCCACCATGCCGGCTGTGAGCTCCTTCTGGGGCTCCCGGGCAAGCCGAAAGACCCCCACCTCTTCTACCTTATATGTAGTGCCGTTGGACATAAGCCGGATGATATCCCCGTGTCTCACCGTACCGTCGAAGATGCGACAGCTTACGATCGTACCCCGGAATGGATCATAGTGGGCGTCAAAAATGAGCGCTGTGAGCGGTTTTGACGAATCGCCGCTCGGCGGAGGGATTCTCTCAATGACCGCCTTGAAGATGTCTTCGATGCCGGTGCCCTCTTTTGCCGAGCAGAGGATTGCCGATTCTGGGTCGAGCCCGAGCTCGTGGTCTATCTCGTGCTTCACCCGCTCAATATCGGCAACCGGAAGGTCTATTTTATTGATAACAGGAATGATGACGAGATTGTGCTCCAATGCGGCATAGAGATTTCCAAGCGTTTGCGCTTCGACGCCCTGGGCCGCATCGATGAGCAAAAGCACTCCCTCGCAGGAAGCAAGTGCCCGCGACACCTCGTACGAAAAATCCACATGGCCCGGGGTGTCGATGAGATTCAATTCGTAGGGCTCCCCGTCGTCAGCCACATAAGGGAGATCAACGGTCTGACTCTTTATGGTGATGCCCCGCTCGCGCTCGATGTCCATGTTATCCAGGATCTGGTCCCGAAACTGCCGGTCATCGATCAAGTGCGTGTACTGGATGAGACGGTCCGCGAGCGTTGACTTGCCGTGGTCTATGTGCGCGATGATGCTGAAATTTCTAATATGTTTCATGAGCGGGGGGTCTTTTTCACCATCTCTATATCAACTTCCGTACCGAAATCGTTAAGAAGCGCTTGTTGAAGCGTCGCTGCATCTTCTTCTTTCTCTATTTCAATAACGAGTTCGCGATCATCGAGGACTTTCAGCTTACCATATTTCTTTACGACCTCAATCACCTTGTAGGGATCTGTGGTCACCCATCCCTTCATCCGCTTCACGAGTTCCTCGCCGCTGAAGGCGCGCTCTATGGTGAGATCCACCCTGCGCTTTTTTGCCTCCCATCCCACAAGCGCCGGCTGCACGACCATGGGGGTCACAGGGTCATGCATGGCTGCGCATCGAAACCAGAGCTTTGCACGCACCATCGATAACCTCCTTTACTTTCAAGAGTTCTTTGACCAGCCACTACATTAATGGTTTGCGCCTGTAAAGTCAAGTCCGGTAAAAAAAGGGCATCGGGTCAGTCTGTTACGAGCACGAATCTTGCGAATCTGAAACGCTTTGTTTGTATGGTGGCCTACTCCACCCGCGGCCACGAGCTACCCTGCTATAGTCCGCGGATATTGCATCTGAACCGTACAATGCCTCGCAGCGCACAGCGCAGCTTACGGAGGAAAATCAACATGCCATTGCGGGTTTTCTTGCCGGGCCATGTGCTGCATGCCGCCGCCGTAAACCCCGAATACGCGTTTGCGCAGATTTCGTGCGTTACTGCCTCGATCGCATTGGATGCCTTGAAGTGAATCGGAAAACCCGATACAATACGGCGAGGGTCAAAGATGTATACTATAGAGGCCGAACGCCTTATCGTGAGGGAGCTTACCGATTCTGACGTGCCGCTGCTCGCTCAGATGTTCGCCAGGCCGACGACCATGCAGTGGCTTTTCGGAGGCACCCCCATGTCGGCAGAAGAGGCGGGACGTTTTATCAGGGAGCATTTCACCTTTGGGAGGCTATCCTATGGACTCGGCGTGCTGTGCGAGAAAAAGCCTGAGCGCTTTGTCGGTTTCGCGGGACTCTTACCGTGCCGGTATCTCTATGAGGACGATTTTGAACTGGGTTTCGCCCTGATTGAGGATGCGCGGCGAAAGGGCTATGCCACGGAAATCGGCAGGGCTCAAATCGTCTACGGGTTTGAAACCCTGAGCGTACATCGTCTGCTTGCGCTCGTCCACCCGCAAAACAGAGCGTCTTTGCGCACTTTGGAAAAGATCGGCATGAAGCTTTTAAAGACGATCCGGACGGAGGAGCGTGGACCACGGCGTGTCTACGTTGTCAAAAGACCTGCCTGAGCCATCGATACAGATTCTTTGGTCCACTGATCGTTATCTCGCAGTTGATATCCCGGTTCGCCTGTGCGCGCGGCTTCGTACGAGAGTGACGGATTTGCAATCTCCTTTCTTTGTGTAATCGCAAACCGGCTTGTACGCATAAAAGCTCGTCTTCTTCTCACCGGAGCTTCTCACAAAAGAAGCGGACGAATATGATTATCGGCCATGAAAGCCGCACAGCCGTACGTCGAAATCATTGGCGTAATACGTCTCTTTTGTGGTATAGAAAAAGGGGTTTTTCATGATGTATTTTCAAGACTTGATATTGGCATTACAGAAGTTCTGGGCGGACAAAGGCTGTATCGTGCAACAGCCCTACGACGTGGAAGTCGGGGCAGGCACGTTTCATCCCGCCACGTTTTTGCGATGCCTTGGTCCCGAGCCCTGGAACGCTGCATACGTGCAGCCCTCACGAAGGCCAGCCGACGGGCGCTACGGTGAAAATCCGAACCGACTCCAGCACTACTATCAGTTCCAGGTTGTGATGAAACCGTCGCCCAAAGAGATTCAGGACATCTATATTGAAAGCTTGAAAAGCTTCGGCGTTGACACATCATATCATGATATCCGTTTTGTGGAAGATGACTGGGAATCGCCCACGCTTGGCGCCTGGGGCTTAGGATGGGAAGTGTGGCTCGACGGCATGGAAATCACGCAGTTCACTTACTTTCAGCAGGCAGGCGGCGTCAACCTTTCGCCCATCACCGTGGAGATCACCTACGGCATTGAACGCATCGCCATGTATCTGCAGGACGTGGATAGCGTCTATCGCATCAGATGGAACAAGGATGTTCTCTACGGGGACGTATTCCTCGATCCGGAGCGGGAGTTCTCCACGTACAATTTTGAGGAATCTGATCCGGCCATGCTTCGGAGCCTCTTCGATACCTTTGAGCGCGAAGGGGAGAAACTGGTAAGGGGAAGGGGACTCATCTATCCCTCCTATGACTTCTGTCTCAAATGTTCCCATGTCTTTAACCTTCTCGATGCACGGGGCGCCATCAGCGTCACAGAGCGGGCAAATTATATCGGCAGAGTGCGTAATCTCGCAAAGATGTGCGCCGAGCTCTACGTGCAAAAAAGAGAGGAACTTGGTTTTCCGCTTCTGAAAAAGTAAGATGCTTAGCTCTTAACAATGGAGTCCCGCTTGAGAACGTTATTGCTTGAGATTGGCACAGAAGAGATCCCCGCGCGGTTTCTCGCGCCCGCAAAAGAAGGGTTCAAGAAACTTCTCGAAGAGGCACTTGTCCGATCGCGCATTGTGCATGGCGAGATTACGGTCAAGGCCACACCACGGCGCATGGCCGCCATGGTGCACGATGTGGCGGAAAAACAGGAAGAAACCACGATCATCAAGTACGGCCCCCCCTGGAACCGGGCTTACGACGAATCAGGCAAGCCCACCAAGGCTGCGCTCGGATTTGCAAAATCACAGGGCGTTGAGCCTGATGCCGTAAAAAAGGGCGTAAAGGATGGCGTCGAATTTGTCACTGTAGAAAAATTCGAGAAGGGCGAAGACACGAAAACGATTCTCGCGGCGATTCTCCCGGATGTTATTGCCCGGGTTCCCTTTCAGAAAAAGATGCGCTGGGGTGCCGAAACTTTCGAATACGCGAGGCCCATTCAATGGGTTCTCTGTCTTTTAGGTGACGAACCCGTGGAATTTTCGGTTGCCGATGTGACAAGCGGCAACACCACACGCTGCCACCGGTTTCTGTCCACAGGAAGCGTGGTTGTGAGCGACGCCTCGGTATATATGGATACGCTCCGGAAGCACTACGTCATCATCGACGAGGCCGAGCGGCTTACCACGGTTAAGGCCGGTGTCAAGCGCATTGAAGACGAGGTCAAGGGCCATGCAGTGGGCGACGAGGAATTGATCCAGGAGATCATCTATATCACAGAGTATCCCTACCCGCTTCTTGGCACCTTCGAAGAGGCCTACCTGAATCTCCCGAAAGAAGTTCTGGTGAACGTGATGAAGAGTCATCAGCGCTATATCCCCGTGGAAGACGATAAAGACGGTCTCAAACCGTGCTTTATATTTTTCGCCAATACGATCCCCAAAGAGGACAAGAACGTGGTGCATGGCAACGAGAAGGTGCTCAAGGCGCGCCTGGCCGATGCACGGTTCTTCTATGAGGAAGACAAGAAGTTAAGGCTCATCGACCGCTCCGAGCGGTTGAGCTCCATTGTTTTTCACGTGAAGCTCGGCACCCTGAAGGACAAGACCGATCGCGTGATCGCAATCGGCGATTATCTTGCCTTAATGATCGATCAAGGTCTTAGGGCCAAAGTCGCTGACGCAGCACGAATCATGAAGGCCGACCTGGCGACGCATATGGTCGGAGAATTCCCTGAGCTACAGGGTACCATGGGAAGGATCTACGCGCTTGCAGAAGGCGAAGACAGAGACGTGGCAGAAGCTATCGAAGAACACTATCTGCCTGCAAGCGGAGACGGCAAGCTGCCTGCAACGTGGGCCGGGGCGATTTTAAGCATCGCCGACAAGGCCGATTCCATCATGTCTTTCTTCTCGGTTAACATTGCGCCCACAGGTAACCTTGACCCCTACGCCCTTCGCAGACAGTCTTTAGGGATCGTGCGGATTGTGCTTAATAAGAAACTACATATTTCCCTTGAGGGCCTGCTGAAAGCTGCGTATGACAGCGGATCGAAGATCCCAAAGAGGCTCCCCTTCGAAGAGACCAGGGCAGCGATCCTCGATTTTATCGTCACACGCTTCAAGTTCTTGATGCTCGAAGAGAACCACGACCAGGATTACGTGGAGAGTGTGCTCGACCTTGTCTCACGTGACATCTACGACGGGTATGAGCGTCTGATCGCCCTCGAAACGCAAAAGTCCAAAGAAGATTTCGACAGGCTCATGGTTGGTTTCAGACGTGTGTACAATATCACCAAGCAGATTGAGACGGACCCCGCTGTGGATACTCGAATCTTTGCTCTTAATGAAGAGAGGGACCTGTTCAATTTGTACGAAGCGAGCCGCGAGGTCTTCATCAAGCTCATTGAAGAGCGCGCGTATGCCAAGGCCCTGTCAGTGCTCGTCGGTTTTAAAGAGAGCATCGACAACTATTTCGATAAGGTTTTTGTCATGGACAAGGACGAGACCGTAAGGAACAACAGGCTTGCTGCACTTGCAAAGATAAAGAATATGTTTCTGACGTTTGCCGATTTTTCAAAAATCCGCGTCGAATGAGGAGGATTGTTATGGGAAAAGCGAAGTATGTCTATTTTTTCGGGGGCAACAAGGCAGAGGGTAATATGGGTCTTAAGAACCTGCTTGGCGGCAAGGGCGCCGGGCTCGCCGATATGGTCAACCGGGGTATCCCCGTACCGCCCGGGTTTACCATTACGACTGAGGTATGCACGCTCTTTTACAAAGGCGGCATGAAGCTCCCTCAGGGTCTCAAAGAGCAGGTCCTGGAGAACCTCAAGAAGACGGAGAAGATCATGGGCTCGAAATTCGGCGATTCCCAGAATCCGCTTCTGTTCTCTGTGCGTTCGGGCGCGCGGGTCAGCATGCCCGGTATGATGGACACGGTACTTAATCTCGGACTCAATGAAAAGACCGTAGCAGGTCTCGTGCGTCTTTCCGGCAATGAGCGGTTCGCTTATGACTGCTATCGCCGCTTTGTCCAGATGTACGGCGATGTGGTTTTGGGACTTAAGCCGCAAAGCAAGGAAGAGCACGACCCCTTCGAGGTGATCATCGATGCGAAGAAGAAGGCGAGAGGCATAAAGTTTGATACGGAACTGACCGTAGCAGATCTTAAGGACCTGGTGGAGAGCTTCAAGAAGGCCATCAAAGACAGATTGAAAATAAGTTTTCCCGAAGACCCCTTCGAACAACTCTGGGGGGCTATCGGCGCGGTTTTTAACTCGTGGAACACGGATCGGGCCATCGCCTACCGTGAGCTCAACAATATCCCAGGCGATTGGGGAACGGCTGTCAATGTTCAGTGCATGGTTTTCGGCAACATGGGTGAGACAAGCGGCACGGGCGTGGCATTTACACGTAACCCTGCGAGCGGTGAAAATGAATTCTATGGTGAGTATCTCGTGAACGCCCAGGGCGAGGACGTAGTCGCCGGTATCAGGACGCCCCTCCCCATTAACAAGAAACAGAAAACGGATGCCTCGGTTAAGTCTCTGGAAGAACTCTGGCCCGGGATATATAAGGAAGTAATCAAGATCAGGAACATTCTGGAGAAGAGCTACCGCGACATGCAGGACGTGGAATTTACGATTCAGAACAAAAAACTCTGGATGCTCCAGACGAGGACCGGCAAGAGAACGGCTTTTGCAGCCTTCAAGATCGCTGTGGACATGGTAAAGGAAAAGCTCATTACCAAAGAAGAGGCGCTTATGCGTGTGGAGCCCGATCAGCTCAATCAGCTTTTGCGCCCCATTTTTGACCCCAAAGAAAAAGAGAGGGCATTGAAGGCCGGCGACATGGTGGCCAAAGGGTTGAATGCGGGGCCCGGCGCCGCGGCAGGTAAGGTTGTTTTCAGCGCCGAAGACGCGGAAGCCTGGGCGGCAAGGAAGGAACAGGTGATCCTCGTCAGGATCGACACCTCACCGGAGGATATCCGGGGTATGAACGCGGCCCAGGGCATTCTCACTTCTCGAGGGGGCATGACGAGCCACGCTGCGCTCGTTGCCCGTCAGATGGGTAAGGTCTGCGTTGCCGGCTGCGGCTCACTCGATATCGATTATGCAAAAAAGGTCATCCGCGTCAAGGATAAAGCCATCAGGGAAGGTGAATTTGTCTCTATCGATGGGACAACCGGAGAGGTATTTGCCGGACAGATCAAGACAATACCGTCCGAAATCCTCCGTGTGCTCCTGGAAAAGACCCTGAAGCCGGCACAGTCGAAGATTTATCAGGATTTTGCTCTGCTTATGAAGTGGGCTGACGAGGCAAGGAAACTCGGCATCAGGACGAACGCCGACCAGCCGGATCAGGCTGCGGTTGCCGTGGCATTCGGCGCTGAAGGTATCGGCCTGTGCCGCACCGAACATATGTTCTTCGAGGGCGACCGGATTGATGCGGTCCGCGAGATGATTCTCGCAGAAGACCGGGCGGGCAGGGTAGAGGCCTTGAAAAAGCTGCTTCCCATGCAGCGGAAAGACTTCGTGGGTCTGTTTACAGTTATGAAGGGGCTCCCTGTTACAATCAGGACACTCGACCCGCCGCTCCATGAATTCCTTCCCCATACCGACAGGGAAGTGCAGGACCTGGCGCAGAAGATGGGCATTTCTGCCGAAAAAGTGCAGCTAAAGATAGATAGTCTCCACGAAGCAAACCCCATGCTGGGACACCGGGGCTGCCGGCTCGGCATTGTTTTTCCGGAAATCACAGAGATGCAGGCCAGGGCGATTTTCGAGGCCGCCTGTGAGGTGAAGAAGAAAGGCATCAACGTGAAACCGGAAGTGATGATACCGCTCGTGGGCAACGTGAAAGAGCTCACGCTCCAGAAAGAAGTTGTGGTGAAGGTGGCGGAAGAGGTGTTTAAAATCAACAAAACCAAGATCGAATACATGGTGGGCACCATGATCGAGATACCGAGAGCGGCCATTACCGCGGATGAAATAGCCACAGAAGCAGAGTTTTTCTCCTTCGGCACCAACGATCTGACACAGACAACCCTGGGCATGAGTCGTGACGACGCAGGCAAATTCCTGGTTCCTTATGTGGAAAAGGAGATTTACACATTCGATCCCTTCCAGAGGATTGATGAGGGCGGGGTAGGCAAGCTCATGAAGATGGGTGTTGACCTTGGCAGAGGCACACGGAAGAATTTGAAGTGCGGCATCTGCGGGGAACATGGTGGCGAGCCCAATTCCGTTGAGTTTTGCCACAAGGTCGGGCTCAATTATGTGAGCTGCTCGCCTTATCGGGTAACCATTGCGAAACTGGCGGCTGCGCGGGCGGCCATAAAAGACAAACCGGCTAAAAAGGCTCAGGCCAAAAAGAAGTAGAACGCCTGGAAAATAGTATTAAAGAAGGGGAAGCGGTGATCACCGTTTCCCCTTTTCATTAGGATCTCTTGTCGGTGCTATTCGGGAGATGATGTTTCGCCGAGGACTATATCCCCGGTGAGCGAGATGGCCTTCTGTTTCCCCAGCTCGTCGATTTTGCGCAAGGGTCGCTCAAGCACGTTGCTCCGGGTCGTGAGGAGCGCATCGTACTCCTTCTTCGCGGCGTCGAGCCTCTCACCCATGATCCTGAATTTGTCCTTGAAGGCGGTCCATTGTTTGGAGAAATCCATAAGGAGCGTAAGGATCTCCGAGGCCGTACGTTCCAGGTTGAAGTTCTCAATGGACTGTCTGATCACGGCGAGGACTGCATAGAGGGTAAAGGGTGAGCAGAGAATGACCTTCTGACGCAGCGCCTCATCCATGATGGTGGGATCTGCCTCATTGATGAACCCGTAGACCTGTTCGTTTGGTATGAATATGAGCACGTAATCGACCGTGTTATCGGCAGGGTTTATGTATTCGCGGCTCGTGACCTGTTTGATCATGAGTTTTGTGTTCTTCAGGAGCTCGTCGCGAAAACGCTTCTTGTCGTGGTCCGATTCGGCGTCAAGATAGTGGACATAGTTGTCAAGCGGAAATTTCACATCCATATTAATCTTTAAGCTATTGGGCAGAAGAAAGGTATAATCGGGCCTTCCTGAGGAGTGCTCCAGGGTCTTCTGTTTGATGTAGTTCACGCCTTCTACCATGCCGATGAGGCGGATAATGTCTTCCGCCATTCTTTCGCCCCATTCCCCTCTCTTTTTCGAGCTTGCAAGCGCGTGGCCCAGGTGCTCGGTGGTCTCTTTGAGTTTGGAAGTCACCTCTTCATGTTTCTTGATGAGCGTCGCGACTTCGGTGATCTTCTCGCCGCTCACCTTGCCAACCTCTTCTACCCTTCTTTGGACCTCAGTGAGGGATTTGCCGATGGTTTCGATATTCCTGTCGATGAGCTCCTTTTTGCCTTCCAGTTCTTTTTTGTTCTCAGCGGTCTGCGATTTCATCTTTTCTTCGGCGAGCTTGATGAATTCGTCGGCGTATTTCTTGAATTCTTCCGTATTCTTGGTGAGTGCATCAAGAGATAGGGCCTTGAAGGTATCGCTCAATTCGCCCCTCACCTTTTCGATGCGTTCCATTTCCTCTTTGAGGTGTTGTTCGGAGGCTTCAAGCCTGGTGAGCGCCTCTACCCTGGCCTGCGTCTCAAGGCTTAGTTCGTTTCTCAGCCTCTCGGTTTCCTGGTCCTGCGAGCAACTGCGCTCTCTTAACTCACCGATGATTGCGTCGCCGGAGGCCAGGCGACTTTCAAGCTCGGACGTCCTCCGGTGATGGCGCGACGCCGCAAAAAACCAGACCACGGCCGCACCGGCCGCACATCCCAGGATGAAAAAGATGACCGACCAGACCGTCATCCGCGAACCACCTCCGGCACAAGGACCCATTCAACCGTCCATCTGTCATTGTCGCCCCTTTTCAGACAGACCATGCCGCCCATTTTGAAAGCGATGCAGTTTCTCTCGCTGTCACCCTCAAGCAGAAGCCCCGCGAGTTTGGCGAGATGGGGAAGGTGGCCGACGATTATCATGTCTTCGTTGCTCGCCTTCAGGCGGCTAAACCAGGTCCCTGGATCATCCTGAGGCGAGAGCCCCTCCACAGCGAAGAGAGGCACCTTGGGCCGTATGAAATCGGCGAGCATCTGAGCGGTCTGTGCGGCCCGTTTCTTTCCGCTGTGGTATATGGCATTCACGGCAACAGGAAGCCTTGCCGCGTATTCAGCTACCTTGCGTATGTCGGTGAGTCCCCGGGCGGTAAGACCCCTCTCTGGATCTTCCTCTTCCTTTTTTGCCTCTGCATGTTGCACAAGATAGAGTCGCATGCCCACATACCCCCTTCTGATTTATTCAATCCGGCAAAGCTTATGGTACCATATTTCACCAATAGATCAATAGTCTTTCAACGGGAAGCTTGTGACCCTCCTAAGATGGCTGACGGAGCCGGAACACGTGGCTCCGCCGCTCGAAGCTGATTTATTTAAGGGCATCAACCCCCATTGGCTGCCCGCCATTTATCAGCCGGACGCCCTACCCGGTCGAAACGAGCATCTGTCCTTGGGAAGAGGGACCAGATAGAGTGCCACGCGATGACTCCTCCAGACCTTAACCCTGCTGCCCGCGTTTGAGAACGCCCACCTTTCATTGCAGGTGAATCACACCGCAATGCACCAACATAACATATTGTAATATTTAAACCTGACGCAAATCACACTTTCGTTGGCCTGTGACTCAATTTGCCTTGTCGTTAGTCCGGCATTTCTGCAAAAACTTGTATGTAACACGCGGAAACCATAGTGATTAAGCTTTTTATGCACGAACACCTTCGTCGCTTGTCCCCATCCGAATGTCACGATGTCGGGGCATTTCTGTCATTGTAACTTACTATAATCATAAAAGGTGATACAAATCACACTTTCCAAAACCCCTGCTGCAGTAATCACGTACCCGCTCATGGCAACGAGAGCCTTTCGCTCTACCTTCATGCGTCACGGGGAGGCAACATTATATGGTTCGCGTGGATCTCATCAACGATAAAGAAGTGTACATTCGCTTGACCGACGGGACGCCCAAGATGACTGGTTCCCCTTGTGTAACCAGGCCTTAAGGCGGTAGTGGGCTATCTGAATCATAGATCTGTCATATACGTCAGTTGTGGAATCCACCTATCCAGCCAACGGGTATTTGTCTGTCGTATATGACAGTTGTGTGCCAACCTCTCGAAAGAAAAAGAGGTTGATCGCAAACCTGAAGAAAACAGAGCGCCCATGATCAAAGGGAACTAAATACAAAAGGGTTCGCCAAATGGATTAACAGGGAAAAGGGAGTGTGGCTCCTTCTGTAGAAAGGCTGACTCTGAAGGCACGATCAAGCGAGGTAAGTGCGGTGAGTGAGAAGAGGCGGATGGCGTTGTGGCGAACCGGGATTGTTTCTCTGGCCATTGCATGATAGATTTTGGATTGGGCGTAAAAATTGCTGGCGATAAATCCAGAGATCGTGAAGGTATCGCCGGTCGATCCCTGTATCCAAAACCAGGCGGCATGACGCTCACGAGGGAGTCTGAATCATAGAAAATCCAGCCGGAATAGGTAAGGGAGGGCTAAATCATGTCTTTGCAATTAGAGTATTTTATGAAGGTCATTGTGGATGTTGCTACCCCCATAGAAGTAGGACGCACCCCAGAAGGGTTGTTACGCATTATTCCAATCGTCGGCGGAACATTTGAGGGGCCGAGAATCAGAGGAAGCGTAATAAATGGCGGGGCCGATTGGAATTTGCAACGGTCTGATGGAATTAGAAAAGCCTGGGCCAGATACACACTGAAGACGGACGACGAGGTCCTCATATCAGTCACAAACGAAGGCTTCATCTACACACCCAATCTCTCACAAGCAAATCAGGCGCCAGTGGATCCGGGCGCATATTACGCGAGAACAAGCCCGAGATTCCTGGTCGCCGATGACAAGTACGCATGGATCAACAATTCTATCTTTGTCGGATCGCTGATGAAGGGTGTTGATGACAAGGTGCACCTGGAGTTCTATCAGGTGATATGACAAATTCCGTTACTGCGGCGCTGTGTATTGAACAATCGACTCGTCTTCGTCGGTATCCAGATGGAGCGAGTCTCTTTCATGGTTACCCGGAAGAACGAACGCTCCACGCATTACCACATTGCTAACCAAGAAGTACTGTTCGCACGAGACGCTTCGAGGCAGACGCGGAAAAAGCATGAGGGATTGATAACGGCGGGGACGGTAAGCAGAAAAAGGGAGCTAACTAGCCGACTTTTAAAAGAAAAGCCACCGGAAGACCTGTCTGTTGACGGCAGTTCCGGTGGCCGAGTACGACACCCCTCCGGCAACCAGCGAGCGCGGAGGAGAGTAATTTCAATTATAGCACGTCTCGCGAGTTCGTCAACAAGAAAAAGGGACAGTTTTCGATACCCCCCCCCTTACATGGGACGCGCCGGGCTTTCGTGATGCCTTACGCTATCTGCGCTGAGCTGGATAACTCTATAAGGGCATTACGAAAAGTGAACGGGGTGCACGGTAAGGAGGGCGTTGGCAGGTCGGGTAAAAAAGAGGCCGTCGGAGAGACGGCCTGGCTAATTGGAATAATTGGTGGAGCTGAAGGGGATTGAACCCTCGACCCCTTGACTGCCAGTCAAGTACTCTCCCAGCTGAGCTACAGCCCCGTAGCGTATTTTATAGCAGCAACTTGTCCGCATGTCAAACAGTTTCGGCAAAGCCATGACTTGAATAGAGAGCCGGAAACCTCAGAATGGGCGTGCGTAGACAAAAGAGAGGTTCCTGCCTGAAACACAGGGTCGAGCTATCTCGGCGCCGAATTTTGCCCACACATGCGGTCACCAGCGAGAGCCGCGGATGATTTGCAACGCAAATACAAACTTGAGAGCCATCGCGGGGGGTGAGGAACCGTAGCGAAAGCCTCAAAGCATTGACCCCTGGTAGAGTCGTCTAATGCCTAGTATAACAAGTAGGGAGATTCCGGCGGACCGCAGCGGGAATAAAGAGACCTGACAGGCAGGGCTCAAACTCAAGAAGGCGAGGGCGCTTAAGACCACGTAAACTTGCCTTCACCATAACAAAAAAAGCGATTAGACGAGAAGTCCTTGCCAAACAATGATACGCCGTCATTCCAACGGGTTATCCGGCCCCAAAACCTCGCTATCGGGTCCTAAAACGCAATTCCACGCAGTCAATGTGTGATTTGTATCAACTTTTATGATTACAGTACGTTACGCGGGAGCGATAGACGTCTCCCCCGTGGGTTTCTGCAATCACGCTTGCTAAAGGCTCTGTGATTTGTATCAATCCCAAAAATCAAAGAATAATATAAAATAAATCCCAGGTACAGACGCTCGTCGGAGCGAGCCGCGCAACACGGTGGCAGTAAGAAGCGCAACCGACATTTGCGCCCCTTGTCATGGGAGCTCGGGCTCCGCCGTAAGATCATGAGAACAGGGATGGGGTGAGGGATGCAAGTTCCGATAGTTTGGAGTCAAGGCATGCTGATATCGGTGGCCCTTCATCTACCGGCTCCCGACATTCGTGCGACCCGACGGCCCTCACGCACCCCTGGCGAACCACCGGCACTCTGAAGCATAGAGAATAAATATGAAACACCAAAGTGTGATTTGTATCATATTTTATGATTACGGAGACTTATACTATCATGAGACGGTCACTCGCAGAACCGATTCGGCGGTTAATCAGAGGTTCCAGTGCCGCTAATATACATAATTACATAATGTTACCCCATAATCTTTATTGAATATGGGGGTAAATGTTTGCGCTCAAACCGCGGGGATACACGAGAACAATAAACATGAAAGTGTGATTTGTATCACTTCCTGTGATTACGAGATCATACACCTAGAAATGAACCCCCATTATTTAGATCTGTGTGCGTTCCGACCGGGTAGGTACAGGCCTTAAGGTCTGGGATTATACGCGAGCGGTGGCGATAGCCGTATCTCTCTCTGAAGGAGGAAGATCCATAATAGAAAAAAGCTTCTGCACGGATCGGACTGAGCCCGGTATAGAACAGGGTAATGGCGAGTGGCGCGATCCCAATTGGTAGGCAGAGCGGTGAAGAAGCCGGTACGGAAATCGACTCGCGTGCTCACGTGCATGACCGCCGCAAATTGCTAGCGAGCCCCCGCGGATCTGTCGTACAGATCGCGGTAAATCACCAGGCAAACGAAAACGCAATTATATACTTGACAAACCCAAGACCATGTGCTATCATTACTGTATGGAGGATATGACATGGAAAAGATAGGGTTTTCTGCTCCATACTTTACGGACGAAGAAAAAGCGCGCGAATATCTTGAAAAACTTCGTTGGCCTGATGTTGTTGTGTGTCCTCATTGCGGTAGTAGGGAGGCACACTATCGTCTACAAGGTGATGCTCACCGGAAAGGACTGTGGAAATGCCAAGAGTGCCGAAAACAGTTCTCCGTGACTGTGGGTACGGTCTTTGAGCGTAGCCACATACCCTTACACAAGTGGTTGTTGGCTACCTATCTACTATGTTCCTCCAAGAAGGGTATGTCCTCTCATCAGTTGCACAGAACATTGGGTGTCACCTATAAGTCAGCGTGGTTTATGGCTCACCGTATCCGTTTCGCTATGCGACAAAGACCTACAAGGCTTCTTGAGGGGATCATTGAAGCCGATGAAACCTATGTCGGGGGTAAGGTTCGCGGCGGGGGGACTGGGCGCGGTACAGACAACAAAACCCCCGTCTTTGCCCTTGTGGAGAGAAATGGTAAAGTCAGGTCTATGCCAGTTAAGCGCGTAGACAGCGTGAACCTTAAACAGATCATAAGGGAGAACGTTGACAAATCCGCTAAGATCATGACTGATGAATTCGGCTCTTACAATGGATTGGGTTGTGAGTTCGCTTCTCATGAGACTGTCTGTCACAGCGCAAAAGAATACGCTCGCGGCGATGTTCATACGAATACGGTTGAAGGATACTTCAGCCTTCTGAAACGTGGTATAATAGGGGTGTATCATCATGTAGATAGCAACCACCTTCACAGGTACCTTGCGGAGTTCGATATGAGATATAATTACAGACATGAGAATGATGCGACACGGACGGTTGCGGCTCTTAAGGGAATTGAAGGAAGAAGGTTAACGTACAAGGACTGATTATTTGACTGAAGAAAAGAAAACAAAGACCGAGGACGGGAGCGAAAAGGAAGTACAGGAAGAAGAAATCTTAAAAGCTGATTTCGATTCCGTGCTTAAGGGACTTTTGGCTACAGCACCTGAACCGAGAAAGAAAAAAGGTAAAAAATAAAGGGAGAGCCGAAGCTCTCCCCGTTGGTTTGTGCTAATGCCTTACAGGCGCTTCCGTACCATGACAGGCTTTGTGGGCCTTACGACAAACCGTCTGCCCGTATGTTTCTTACGGGTTGGTTGACGCTGTTTCATAGCGTACCTCCTTTTGCCCTTGACATCAGTTAGGAAGCACGCTATACTAGTAATAGACGTAAACGCGCCCTAATGAATGTGGGGCATAGATTAACCACTTGTTGACGCAAGTGGGAATAGGGTTTGAAAGAGACTTTGTTTACCAGAACAAAGCCTCTTTTTTTATGATCTTATTTCATGAACACCGCCTCTCGTTTCGGGACGATCTATTTTTATCCTATATGTACAATCTTCCCTGTTGTATACAAATATTGACGGCTTGCTGTTTAGGGTAGCCCTAAGCACCTCCCTGGCGTTCTTCTCGCTGATCGGCCAATTGCGTTTGCGGAATTCAGTTTCAAGCTCAGATAGTTTCAGCGGCTTGTTCCCATTCTCAAGGAAAACTGTTTGAGCTTTGTTCCAATTGGGGCTATTGGCTGTGTCGGCCATAAAGCGTATCGCCGTGTTGGGGGCACAATGAAACTATTTGACTGTAATGAAATCGGGTAGTTAGGAGATTACTTTATTATAAATGTTGTGTTTGTCTTTATCCGGGGACAAAAAACGATTGATCTTTTACCCGTTAATGATAAAATCATAGTAAATCGCAATCGAGAGTGGGCCGCGAAAGAACTGTAATTACTTAATGGCCTTCCATCTTCCTTTATCTGATCTATAAATGTTGTCTTTATAGACAACGATCAAATAACTGTCATAGGAGGAAAACCATGAGGCTCCCCGACGACGCTGTCCGTTACATTGACTTACCGGATGTTTCTGAGACATTTGCTGACTCCGTTGGTTTGGTTACATTTGATGGCCAATCTGCTCGCATTGAACTGTGTGTTACCAGAATGGATATGCCACAAACACCTAAAAAACCCACTGGGAGAAGGTACCCAGTTTGCCGCATGGTGATGCCTCCAGACGCTTTTATCGGTTTATACAACTCTCTTGAAAATCTGATCCGAGGGCTTGAACAGCAAGGCGTACTAAAAAGAGGGGAACCACCCAAAAAACCTCCTTTCGTACAATAGAGATTTTCGGGAACTTTTAGCTTCAGCGTCAAACAACTCACGCTAACCATAACCCCATTATAGAACATATGTTCTACTTTGTCAATCTTAAAACGCTAACTAAACTATCGTATGTTATAGATAGCGCGGCCGTACTGTCATATTATACAGTTTGTGCTTGACAATTAGAACATATGTGCTACAATGATATTAAAGGAGACGATCTTATATGCAACCAGCTAACGAAGTTGAGCGTTCATCGGCGGTTGAAGATGTTGAATTAGCATCTCCTCCCAATTGTCCCGGTTGGCCGCCAGCGGAACTACCAGAGCATGAATGTGTGTTGCCCCACGTCGGGCTGCCTCATCCCATCGGTCATGAGCAGGAAGACGAGAACTAAAATCGTTGCTCTGCCCAACGTACATGGCCTTCCAATGGGTTGGGTCTGTTCTATAGGCAAAAACATACAGACCAGCGACCCGGTTCCAGTTGGCGTTAGGATCATACACAGTAAACCCCAAGGTTTCTCCATTACCCAATGGCCAATTACACACCATAAAGCCCCCCTTGCTATTAGGAATTTTGATTCTGTAAAACCACAAAATATACAGGGAGGCGCTACGCAGCCAACGAGTAGTCAACTCGCCGCTTACGTAACACCTCTTTCGAGATGCCACTCGGTTATGGCCTGTCGAGAAAGTGCTTCGGGGTGCGGGTGACTAATCCACTTACCCCTCCACTTGTTTCCTCAAGGGTGCAGAACCTTGCGAACGCCTACCCATCGTTAAGTAAGCTATCAACTTACTCATTGCGCAGCCTCCTTTTTGCTGTTTCCAGCAATAGGTTGATGGGGAAGCGGTGCCTCCCTGTATATTATTGTAGACCGAGACACGATATTGTCAATCAATATGTTTTGGGTTTCTTAAATATATAATCGCGAACGAAAATGCAAAACAGAAAAGTGTGATTTGTGTCAACTATAATAATTACAACAGATTATACGCCGACAAGCCAGGATATTGGCACAAAAAGTGTCCCAAAACATGGAATAAATGCCAATCTGTGCCACAGAAAGTGTGATTTGTATCAAATATAACGATTACGATATGTTATGAGCGAAAAAGCCGCCGATACGATCAGGGCGTGAGCCGAGCCACTTAACCAAAGGGATCAATTACATTGGGAGGTTATATGATATCTCGGCGCGTCCCGGCGAGCGCCACGCCCTCGCACAGAGTCCGACCCGGATGTGAGTTACCGACAAGCCTCTCGAGAACAGGCCAAGATAGCGTCCTTAATCAGTGTCCTGGCAATGTCTATCTTGTAGGCATTCATACTGAGAGGTTTTACCCGGGATAGGGCGATGTCCGCCGCTTTGGCAGCCATTTGTTCGGTTAAGGGTTCTCCGATTAGCGCGCCCTCGGCCTCTTCCGCGCGTAGCGGCCCCGGGGATAGGGCGCCCAGAGCGATGCGGACGTCCGCGCATTTCTTCTTTTTCACGCTCAAAACCACTGCAACGCTTACCACGGCAAAATCTATGGGGTTTCTCAAAGAAAATTTGAGGAACTTCTGCGTCGTTGTTTGCTCAAGAGCGGGTATCTCTATCTCGGTCACCATTTCATCGTGCGCAAGGTCGTTTCCAAGGGGATGGAAGAATTCGGTTATGGGTATCTTCCTTATGTTACCTGACGCGTTTACCGCCGAAAGTTCGCCGTTTAACGCGGCTAAGGCGGTAGCCATATCGGAGGGGCATACGGCAAAACATTTTTTGCCCCCGAACAGGGCATGATATCTGTTATCGCCTTGAATCGCATGGCATGGCCCTTTGCCCTTGCGGGCACACATGACGGGTCCTCCGATAATCCGTGGGTAACGATAGTACCAGCAGCGTACATCCTGACAGAGGTTTCCACCGACCGTGGCCACGTTGCGCGTCTGCGGCGTTGCCACAGAATGTGCTGCTTCAGCAATTACACTGAACCTGTCAATGATTAGCGGTGATGTCGCGAGATCGGCGAGCCTGGCGAGCGCGCCGATCTTGAGGAGATTGCCGCGTTCCTCAGCGTAATCGAGGCCCGGGATGGTTTTGACATTGATGAGCACTTCCGGGTATTCCCTAAGAATCTCCTTCTTTAGGGCGGAAAGAAGATCGGTCCCGCCCGCATTGATCCGGGCCCTGCCCTTACGTGCCGCAAGAATCGAACAGACCTCATGCACAGAATGCGCACTGATGTGAGTGAAAGATCTCAAAAGCCGTCCCCCTTGTTCTCTGCCACATTGGCCGGCGCTGCCTTCAGCGCCGATAGCACCCTCTCAGGCGTAGCAGGATATTCATGCAGCCACGTCCCGATGGCGTTGGAAACCGCCATAAAGACTGCTACGGGCCCGGGGGCGGTCGCTACCTCACCCACGCCTACCGCATGGAACCGATGGCTTTCAATAGGCGTCTCGAGCACAACATTCTCGATGGGGGGCAAATCCGTAAAAGTCCGCCATTTGTAGTCGATCATGTTTGAATTAAGCATGTGCCCTGTGCGGCGGTCAAGGACAGTCTCCTCAAAAAGAGCGCTGTCGATGCCTCCGGACCCGAGACACCCGTTCATCTGTCCTCTGAGACCGGGCGGGTCGATGATCTGCCCCACATTCGTGGCGTTGAGAACTTGCACGAGAGATGCCCTGCCGCTCTGCACGTCAACTTCAACCTCTACAAAGGAGATCATGCAATTGGCAAGAGTGAAGTCCTGCTCGAACCGTCCATAGCCCATGCAGGTGTGGCTTGCACCGAGCACCGCCTCCCAGGGTACCTTTCTTTCGGGTTTGTCCTTGCAAAAAATCATGCCATCTTCAGTCTCTAACTCATGCGATGGCGCGCCAAGCAGGGGTTGAGCCATGTCCAGAAGCTTTCGTATTGCGTCCTCGGCTGCTTTTATCACGGCAGAACCGGCTGCATAGGTCATGCGGCTTCCACCGGGCCCACGCTCGTGCGGACTGATCAGAGAATCTGATGGAATCTGGAAGATGCGCGCGAGCGGCAATCGAAGCACCTCCGCCGCCATCCGGGTGATGTTGGTTTTTTGGCCTGTTCCGTGCTCTGCAAGGCACGTAAAAATCTTTGCGCTCCCGTCTGCATCAAGACGGACATATGCCTCTGAAGCATCTTCACCGATATCGGCATTGCCGTGAATGCCCACCCCGATACCCCTTCTCTTCGCGCCATTGGCTAAGGTCGGCTTGAGCCAGCCCTTCCATTTTTCTTTCCATTTGAACCGGCGAGCGCCCTCTTCCATGGCCTCCGCATAATCGATGCCCCTGTACGTATACCATAGCCCATCGCGCCAGAAATACCCGTCGCCCGGCTTCACATAGTTTTTCTTGAAGAATTCCACAGGATCCAGATTAACCTTTGCCATTGCCAGGCTTAAGACAGGGATGAGCGTGCATTTGAGCTCCTGCCCCCCGAATCCACGGACAATACCTGATGCGCTTCTGTTGGTGCATACGATGGAAGTCTTGAGGTTCCAGTTCGCACACCTAACGGCGAGCTGTGCCTCACCACAACCGACCGCAACCTGTGCCTGAGTCGTCTGAGAGTAATAACCCGTATCGAGCATCCACTCACCCGAGACAGCCGTGACCGTGCCATCTTTCTTCATGCCAACTCTTGCACACATGCGTGAAGCGGGCCGAAGCACAAAAGCGGCAAGGTGCTCTTCTTTGCTGAAAATAACCTTTACGGGTCTCTCAGTAGCCCTGCTCAAGAGCGCCGCATACAACTGGACCTGCCATGACATGGATTTCGAACCATAACTTCCCCCGCAGGGCCCGCCAAAGGTCCTGACCTCAACGTCCTTTCCAACAATCCTCTTGAGATAGAACACATGCTTGTAAAAGGATTGGTCCGATACCCAGACCGTCAGCAGGTTTGGCTCCTCCCACAGGGCGATGGCCCCGGGAGACTCGGGCGGCGTTGGATTGGCTATATTGTCGTAAACGAACGTGCCTTCGGCGACCACGTCCGCCTCCGCGAACCCGTGATCCACATCTCCCATCATGATTCCCTGCAGGCTTTTCGGTCCGCCCCAAGCGGGGACACCAGGGGGCATGATGTTGCCCGGACATGTCTCGTAGAGTTGAGGCGCCCCGGGCTTTACCGCCTCTTCAGGATCGAAGATTGCGGGTATAACCTCATACTCCACGTCTATGAGACGGAGCGCGTCCTCTGCTATCTTTTTGGTTTGAGCGGCAACGAGTGCCACGGCATCACCGACAAATCGAACCTTGTGGTCGAGAACGCGGGTGGTATTGCCCTGTCCACCTTTCCAGTCAGGTATGTCCTGCCATGAAAGCACGGCCTTGACCCCAGGCAGGGCACACGCCTTTGTCTTGTCTATGCTTACGATCGAGGCGTGGGCGTGTGGACTTCGGAGTACCGCCCCATAGAGCATGTCAGGGAGCGTGATGTCATCGAGAAACCGGGCTTTGCCTGTCACAATTTGCCGAGCATCCTGTCGGGGTATGGGTTTGCCGATAAACCGGTACTGCTCAGCCATACCCCTACCTCCCTTTCCCGAAAGCGGCCTTAACCGCCTCTATGACCTGGTAGTGACTGATGCAGCGACAGAAGTTTCCGGACAGGCCCTCCTGAATCTGCTCGTCCGTAGGGGAGGGGTTTTCGTTGAGGAGTGCCCTTGCGCTCATGATTATGCCGGGTGTGCAAAACCCACACTGGAATGCAGTCTGTTCGATAAACGATTGCTGCAAAGGATCGAGTGAGCCGGTTTGAGCATCGCTTAAGCCCTCAATGGTCGTTATCTCCTTGCCCCCGCACTCAGCCGTGAGTGTCATACATGAATTAACCGCCTTCCCGTTAATCAGGACCGTGCAGCATCCGCAGGCCCCTTCATCGCAGGAAACCTTGGTACCGGTGAGGCCCAATCGGTCTCTCAAGGTAGATGACAACGTCTCTGCGGGATCTACCTCAAGCGACCCGCAACCTACAGCAAACTGGTAATCGTTACCGTTTATCTTCAGTGCTACGCTTTGGGTCTCCCCATGCTGTATAGTCTGCCTGGCTTTTCTTGTTGTGGCCATACCTTTTCCTCTCTGTCCATATCGGATGCAACGAAAAGTTCAAGTCCCTTTCAGGAAATCTTGCGAGCGCCCTACGTGGTGTCGATGTAGTTCCTGACCGCGAAATATGCATTCGCGATCTCTTTCGTGAGGCCGGGAGTGATAAGCCTGGTAGGGTCGTGGTCCAGACCAAATTTATCGTAATACTCCGGCCGTATGGGCAGTATCTCGGCATCGTTCATACAGTAACCAAGGGCTTTACAGATAAGATCAGACAGACAAACCACAAAACTCTTGGTTACATAGGCGTCAGGTATGTTTTCGGGGGGGACAAACGACGGATAGTGGTGATACTCGATGCCATACCTTATCTCCTCCGACAACTGCCATTTCTCGGCGAGTAAGCTTCCCAGCATGGAATGGTCTATGCCGAACTCTATCTGTTCTTGAATCACGAGGGGAGGTCTGGGCCGCATGGTCTTCAGCCAGTATAGCGGCGGCTTGGGCAGGGCTCCGGAGGAAGGATCAAGCTCGGCAATGAAATATTTCCCGATGTCGTGAAAAAGACCTATGGTAGCAAGGTCATACTCGGAACTCTGAAAAACGGTCCTGCCAAGATATCCCGAACAGGCAGAGACAACGGCCGAATGGGTATAGGCATTAACGTATGCGTCGGCCGTGTCGTTCTTGTCCCTCGCTTTCAATCCTTCGAGGAGATCGCCCATAACGAGCGATCGTAAGCTGTTATACCCCAGCAAAGTTATGGCCCTTCCTATAGAAGTTACCTTGTCCGGAAGGTTAAAATATACTGAATTGACAGCCTGAAGGGCCCTCGCAGAGAACATGGGGTTTGTGGAAACGACCTTCACTATCTCATTCCAACTTGAAAAGGGATTATTTAAGAGATCCAAAAGCTTCATCGAGTTGGAGGGTATGGGCTGCACGCCCGAGATCTTTCCCTGTACCTCCCTCATTACGCCGCTATCAATTTCACTGAGAGGCTTGGGTAAAACCCCCTCCGGAACGGGAGAGTAGGTGATTTCAGTGGTCTGCGGGTTGCCATCGGATGTAACATCGCCCGTCTTTGGAGGATCGGGCTTGACTGACGCTTGCTCAGCCCTTCTCTGCGCGCCCTGCGGGGGCGCCGGCCTCGTAGTTGCGGCTCCCGTCTTAACCGACGGGGCCTTAACCTTCTGCTTTCGGGCGCGTCGATAGACGATAAGTAGAATTACTACGACAGCAAGCAGTACAATCAATGTGATGTTCGTGCTCATCCGGCCAGATAACCTTTTCCCCGACAATAATAAAACGGTTTTTGTTTTTACTCAAGCGTAAACGATCAAAGCGGGCTTGAAGTCAGCCGTTTAAGGGTCGTCGAGATGAGGCTCACGCGGCCATTCCGGCACGATTCTTATTCTGTACGAAAAGCGGGTCAGGGGGCCACGGTCTCTTAATCAGCGATTAAGAGGCTTTAGCCGACAAAGAAAATGGCGCAGCACTTTAGGCTCGTACACAAAATCGAGCCCGGCGATCTGGGAACGGCGCTCCATGATTTTCTCCAGGGCGCCTATCACCACATCCATGTGCAGGTCCGTATAGACCCGGCGGGGAATGGTGAGCCGCATAAGCTCCATGCCCGATTTCTTCTGCTCACCCGTAGCGGGGTCACGGCCGAGCATGAGCGAACCTATCTCCGTGGCCCGGACCCCTGCTTCGATATAGAGCTCATTGCAGAGCGCCTGGGCGGGGAAACGCTCTGCGGGAATGTGAGGGAGCATTCTGCCGGCATCGACAAAGACCGCATGCCCCCCTACCGGCCATTGAATGGGGATGCCCCGCTTGCGCAGCTCCTCCCCGAGATATTCGACCTGTCCGATCCTGCTTTCCAGGTAATCGTTGTCAAGCCCCTCCTCAAGCCCCACGGCCAGGCATTCCATATCGCGTCCGGAGAGACCCCCATACGTGATAAAGCCTTCCCTGGGTACGCAGGTGGCGCTCGCCACAGCGAGCAGTTCCGCGTCCTCCCTGATGGCGATCAGGCCTCCCATATTCACGATAGCATCCTTCTTGGCGCTCATGGTCAGACAATCGCCCATCTCATGCATCTCACGGACGATCTCCTTGATGCTTTTGTTTGAGAAGGCCGGCTCACGCTTCTTGATGAAGTACGCGTTTTCAGCAAAGCGTGCAGAGTCAAAGCTGATCCTTATCCCATATTTGTCTGCGATCTTCTTGACTCCCCGTATATTCTCCATGGAGACCGGCTGACCCCCGGCTGAATTGCACGTGATGGTGGGTATAATAAAGGCGATATTCTCGGCGCCTTTTTCCACGATAAAGCTCTCCAGACGATTAAGGTCGAAGTTGCCCTTGAAAGGATGTTCCTTTTCTGTGTTGAAGGCATCCTCAATCACCAAATTCACGGGTACCCCCCCGGAAAGCTCGATCCAGGCCATGGTCGTGTCAAAATGCATGTTGCCAAGTACATACTGGCCCTTTTTCTTGATCAGGGCCGGAAAGAGCACCTGTTCGGCGCCGCGTCCCTGGTGGGTGGGGATTACATAGTTGTAGCTGAAAATGTCTTTTACCGCGTCCTTGACTTTGTAGAATGATCTGCTCCCCGCGTAAGCCTCGTCGGCGAGCATCAGAGCCGACCACTGACGGTCGCTCATAGCGCCGGTGCCGCTGTCCGTCAAAAGGTCGATGTAGACATCTTCAGACTTGAGGGCAAAAGGGTTGTACCCCGCAATCTCTAAAGCCTCAATCCTCTGCTCTTTCGAAATCAGACGAATGGGTTCAACCATCTTGATACGATAAGGTTCAGCCTTTCTGGCCATGCCAATTCCTCCTGTGTCAGGCTTTTCTGCCGGACGAAATCCCACGTATGCGTGTATACTGCATGTATCAATCCCTGTGTGTCTTCACATTCTATCAAGAGCTACTGCCAGCGCAGTCTCGGTCAGGCGTACCCTTGAGGGGTTACGTTTGCAGGTCTTCTCGAGGGCGATTCTCACGGTTTTGCTCACGTCATCGAAGATCGCCCGGTCCGACATCACCACATTGTCTCCCTGGAGGTAGCAGAAGGTCCTTGCCATGCCGCAGTTTGCGATGAAGTCGGGGATGACGGCCGCGCGAGCGTCTGCAAATTGAGCGATGGACCCGTAGAAGATAGCCTGGTCGGCGAAGGGCACATTCGCTCCGGCTGAGATGACCTCGAGACCGTGCGCCAGAAGTTCGTCCACCTGGCCCTGGGTTACGAGCCGGGATGCGGCCGCGGGTATGAAGATTTCGGCGCCGGTGGACCAGATCTTTTGGTTTGCCTCATCATAGCTCATAAGACCTGGTGAGATAAGGAAGTTACCTGTTCGTGCCGTCATAAGGTGTACTACCTCATCGAGTGAGATGCCCTGAGGCTCAATGATGCCGCCGACTTTGTCAATTATTCCGACGATGCGGGCGCCGCTTTGCGCAAGATAGTATGCTGCCGGGGCGGCAACGTTTCCGAAGCCCTGGATTATGGCCCTCTTCCCTTTGATGGTGCCGCCGTATATATCATAGAAATGGCGCACCGACTCAGCAACACCCCAGCCTGTGACCAGGTCGGCCGTCTCAAAGACCCGGTTCCCGGGGGGAGCTAAAGTCGCATCGGTGACAGGAAGGCGAACCCCGCGACCCATCTGCTCGATCTTAACCTTCATCTGGTCGTCGTCCGGATGGTAGTGCCCTCTGATCGCCCCTTCTTGAGGGTCGAGGATGCCGCAGGCGCGGGTTGCAGGTATGACTTCAGTGTTTGAGTCCACATTCATGTCGCCGCCGGTTCCATAGTACTCTTTCAACAACGGTTTGATGCATCGATACCAGCGTTCGAGAACGCCTCGCTTGCGAGGGTCTGCGGGATCGAAATCGATGCCGGACTTGGCTCCTCCTATGGGAGGACCGCTGACCGTAAACTTGATCTCCATGGTTTTGGCGAGTGCCAGGACTTCCTGCTCGGTACAGCCCTTGCGCATCCTCGTGCCCCCGCCGCAGGAGTTTCCTCTCAATGAGTTGATGACCACCCAGCCCCGTGCCTCAGTTTCGCTGTCGTTCCAATGAAAGACCGCAAGCGGCGGTTCTTTCTCGTATCTCTCCAGTTTCGTTTTCACCGTCATCTCTTCCATAGCCTTGTTCCTCCCTTTGCGGTACAGGTCTAAGGGCTAGCTTTGCGCAGGTGACACGCCACGAGGTGGCGCTGTCCCGCTTGGAGCAGAGTAGGTTCAGCTTCCCTGCACAGGTCCATGCGTTCACTGCAGCGAAGATAGAATCGACAGCCTGGCGGCGGGTCGATTGGGCTTACCACATCCCCTTCGAGAACCATCTCCTTCTTGTCCGACTCGGGATCTGGATCAGGGATGGATGAAAGCAGGGCGTTGGTGTACGGATGCAGGGGGTTGGAATAAAGTGCCTCGCTGTCGGCCAGTTCTACGAGCTTCCCGCAGTACATGACGCCTACCCGATTGCTCACAAAGCGGACCACCGCAAGGTTGTGGGAAATAAACAGGTAGGTGAGAAAAAATTTCTTCTGGAGTGCCACGATCATGTTGAGGATCGAGGCCTGGGCTGAGACGTCGAGGAGCGATGTGGGCTCGTCGAGCACAATGAATTTCGGATTGATGGAAAGTGCCCGCGCTATGGCCACCTGCTGCCTCTGTCCGGCGCTCATCTCGTGCGGGAAACGGTCCCCACAGGCAGGGAGCATGACAAGATCCAGGAGTTCATCTACCTTTTTCTTGACCGCGCTCAGCCGCTCTCCCCGTACGATGAGCGGTTCGCCCACGATGCGCCAGATCCTCATCCGCCCGTTCAAGGAAGCGTAAGGGTTCTGAAGAACGGCCTGGATGCCCCTGCGGTAGTCCTCAAGCGCCGCGCCCTTCAAGGAGGTCGCGTCCTCGCCTTTAAATCGGATCGAGCCCCCCGAGGGCTCGTAGAGCTTGAGCAGGATCTTGCCGATGGTGGTTTTGCCGCACCCCGACTCTCCGACGAGACCAAAGGTCTCGCCTTCTTCAATGGCGAAGGAGACCTGATCAACAGCCCTCAAGTGACGCACCCTTTTCTTGAGAAAACCCGATGATATGGGGAAATACTTCTTGAGATCATTGATTTCGATGATATTTCCCATCACATCTCCCTCCACCGCCAGCATCTGACCCGATGGTCTTCTCCTGCCTGTTCCATGACGGGCACTTCTTTGCATTTCCCGGTGCTTAAGTCGCAGCGGGGTGAGAAGTGGCATCCCTCCGGATGATAGAGAGGATTGGGGAGCTGACCCGGGATCGTGTAGAGTTCAACCTTTCCCTTCTCGCCTTTAGGCAGCGAGGCGAGAAGCCCCTTGGTGTAGGGATGCCGGGGGCGTTTGAAGAGTTCCTTTGTGGGCGCCTCCTCCACGATCCTTCCACAGTAGAGCACCGCCACTCTGTTGCACATCTTGGCCACGAGACCCAAATTGTGCGTAATGAGCAGCATGGTCATGTGGAATCGGTCCTGGATTTCCCGGATGAGCTTTATGATTTGCATCTGGATGGTCACATCGAGGGCGCTTGTGGGCTCGTCTGCGATGAGCAGGTCGGGGCGGCAGGCAAGAGCGGTTGCGATAATCACCCGTTGTTTGAGCCCACCGCTTAACTGGTGCGGGTAGTCCTTCAGGCGCTGCTCGGGAGAGGGGATGTTGACGACCTGCATGACCTTAATCACTTCGGCGGCCATGTCGTCCACCTTGAGTGTCCGATGATATTTGAAGGCCTCGGAGATCTGAAACCCCACGGAGAGTAAAGGGTTCAACGCGGTTGTAGGGTCCTGGGGGATGAAGGTAATCTCGCTGCCTCGTATCTTTTCGACTTCTGTCTCGCTCTTCTTCAAGATATCCTGGCCGTTAAAGAGGATCTCTCCGGACACGATTCTGCCGGCCGGTTTTGCGACCACCCCCACGAGCGCCTGACCTATCACACTTTTCCCGCTCGCCGATTCGCCCACGAGTCCCAGTACTTCCCGTTTCCTGATGAAGAAATCGACCCCTTCCACGGCACGGATGACACCCCGGTCCGTGGAAAAATGGATGTGCAGGCCTTTCACTTCAAGGATCTTCTCGTCCATATATCAGGTCCTCAGTTGATGGCGCGGATCAAGCTCATCCCTGAGCCAGTCCCCGATCAGGTTTCCGGCAAGACAGGTCATGACGATGGCGATGCCGGGAAAAGTGGCAATCCACCAGCCGAAACTGAGATTGCTTCTGCCGTCGGCGCATAGACCGCCCCACGTAACCGTAGGGGGCTGTACGCCTAGACCCAAAAAGGAGAGGGCGGCCTCGAATATGATCATCTTTCCTACGTCGAGGGTAGCGAGTACTAAAACCGTGTTGAGCACATTGGGCAGGATGTGGACGAAGAGGTTCCTAAACCTGCCGGAACCGGAGATGACGGCCATATCCACGAACTCTGCCGTGGAGAGCTTCATGGACTCAAAGCGTATAATCCTCGTGTAGCCGACCCAGTTGCACAGAGCGAGGGCGATAATGATGTTTGTGAGGCTCGGACCGATGGCCGCGATGATGGCCATCGCAATGAGGATGTACGGCATGGAAAGCATCATGTCGGTGAATCGCATGATAACGGAGTCGATTTTGCCTCCCGAGTAACCGGCGATCATGCCGAGAAGGGTGCCCACAAAAGCGGAAAGCAACACCCCGGCGAACCCGACGATAACCGATACCCGCGATCCGTAGATGATCCGGCTCAGTACGTCCCTGCCTAGGGCATCTGTGCCGAGAATATAGGAGGCTGAACCGCCCTTAAGCCACACAGGCGGCTTCAAGGCGTCGAGCAAGGTCTGGGCCGTGGGGTCATGAGGGGCGATCCACTGGGCGGAGACGGACGAGATAAAGAGGAGCAGAATAATCGCCGCCGGGATTTTGGGGATCCGGCGGATGAGCATCCTGAATTTGATCTTCTGTTCAGCTTTCCTCGTTTCATTGTCTGTGGAGTTCTTACCAGCCATCTTATCCTCTCTTCACCCTCGGGTCTGTCGCCATATAGACGACGTCCACGAAGAGGTTGATCAGAATGAAACAGGAAGCCGTAATGATGACCGTTGCCTGCACCACCGGAAAATCGCGGCCGTAGATAGCATCGATAGAGAGCCTTCCGATTCCCGGCCAGGAGAATATGAACTCGGTGATGACCGCTCCTCCCAAAAGCAGGCCGAACTGGAGGGCAACCATGTTGAGAATGCTGATGAAGGCGTTCCGTATCACGTGGCGCAGAAGCACGGTCCTTTCCGGCACCCCTTTGAGTCTGGCGTAGCGCACGTAGTCGGCATCAAGTTCGTCGAGCACATTTGACCGGGTCAGGCGCGCCGTGGCCGCAGCAAAGAACAACGCAAGGGTGAAGGCGGGCAGGATTACCGCGTTCCACCCCGCATATCCGGACGGAGGAAAAAGCCTGAACTTCACGGCGAAGAGCAGGATTAACATGATGCCTGCCCAGAAATTGGGGATCGATTGACCGAGCACGGCAAGCCCCATCCCGATCCTGTCCGTAATCGTGCCCCTTCGTACCGCAGAGATTACCCCGAGCGGCAGAGAAATCATGATGGAGATGATCGTAGCCACAATCGTAAGATAGAGAGTTGCCGGGAATTTTTCGAGCACGAGTCTTAACACAGGCTGGTTGTACCGGAAGGACTTTCCGAAATCGCCCCGCACTACCTGCCCTACGTAGACGGCGAGTTGCACGTACAGGGGTTTATCGAGCCCCAGTTCGTGTGTCATGGCGATCCGTTGTTCCTTGCTCGCGTCCGGAGGCAAAAGCAGCGCTACTGGATCTCCCATAACCCGGGCTATGAGAAAGGTGATGACGATTACCCCGAAGACCACGATGACCGAGTGCCAGAGCCTTCGAACGATGTATAGACCCAAAGACCTTCTCCTTTGTTTGGGAAGGGGGTTACCCCCCCTTCCCTGTAGGCTTTCGCGCGTCTTACTTGCTTACCTTATAGAAAAGGAGGAATTCGTCACCACGAGCCTGAAATCCCTTCAATTCCTTGGATGTCACGTAGTTGTCCACCTGCTGATACAGGAAGATCAGAGGGGCTTCGTCAAAAATTTCGGCCTGTATCTGTTTGTACATTGCGAGACGCTTCTTCTTGTCCATGGTGGTTCGGGCCTTGTTGAGCTTGTCGGCAAGAGCGGGTGTGGTGTAGTAGGAAAAGGGAGATTCCGCGCTGCCGAAATATGGACCGTATGTACCATCGGCGTCAGAGAGGGTGTTGCCCCATCCGATGAAGCCCAGGTCTTTCAGTTTCTTACCCGAATAAATCTGAACCAGAGTGCCCCACTCCATAACCTTAAATTCTGTTTGCACGCCGATGGCGTTCAGCATCTTTGCGACCGCCTCGGCGATCTCCTTGTCCATCACGTACCTTCCGCTCGGGCTTAAGAACTCAACCTTGAAGCCATTGGGGTAGCCGGCCTCGGCCAAGAGTTTCTTGGCTTTGGCGGGGTCGTAGGTATAAGGCTTGAGTGTGGGATCGAAGCCGAAGTGATACTTGGTGATTGCCACGGCATTGGGTACGCCTGCACCGGATAGGATACTATCGATGATCGATTTCCGGTCTATGGCATAGTTTAGGGCCTGACGGACTTTCTTGTTCTTGAGGGCGTCCTGGCCGTACGTGTTGATGTACACAAAGATGGTCCGACCGGAGAGTACGGGCTGCACCGTGACGTTAGGCATTTCCTTTAGCTTTCCAAGAAGAAAAGGCGGCACACTGCTGATCACATCTGCGTTCCCGGTCTGGAGCTCGGCGACGCGGGCGGCGATCTCAGGGACCGGCCTGATTACGAGTCTTTTGAATTTCGGCGCACCGCCCCAGTAGTTCTGGTTGGCCTCGAGAATCATGCGGTCGTTTCTGCTCCAGCTTACGAATTTAAAAGGCCCGGTGCCGATGGGCTTCTGGAAGAAGGTTTCGGCGCCCTGCTTCTGGACGAGATCCGCCGGCAGGATCCACCCGCTCAAGCTTAACCGGTTGAGCAGAATTGGATCGGGCGACTTGGTAATGATTCTGACCGTGTAATCATCCACGACGGTTACTTCTTTTATGGTGCTGTAGAACGTGCCGAAGAGTGCTTTGACCTGAGGGTCAATCATTCGGTCGATAGAGAATTTCACGTCCTTGGCCGTGAGTACCGTTCCGTCATGGAATTTAACCCCCTTACGAAGCTTGAATTCCCAGGTGGTGTCATTGATCACTTTGTGGGAGAGGGCGAGGCGGGGCTGTGGTATCCCGTTCGCGTCGAAAAAGTACAGAGAGTCGAAGACCTGGACCGCGTAATTCTCGTCCGTGACGGAGTTATGACGCGCCGGGTCCAGGGAATTGACCTCTGCCCCCTGGCAGACCACGACCTCGTCTTTCGAAGCGTAACCCAGGGAACAAGCGAAGAGCAGTGCCATCCCCACTAAAACAACCAGAAAACCCTTTTTCATGGCTTCCTCCTTAATAATTGATTTGTCCTTCATAGCCTCATGTCTCAGACCAGAGCTTTCGCGCGAGGTCCCCATACATTACGAGCTTATCCTCGTTCACGTCCACTCCGATGCCCGGTTTCTGCGGCAAGGGTATTGTACCATTATTTACGACAAGAGGTTCCATAAGCAAATCGTCGGTAAAAACGTCGCTCCCCGGCATCTCAATTTCGGGGACGAGATTGGGGCAACTCGCTGCAAAATGAAGGGCCGCAGCGGTTCCAACGCCTGTCTCGATGCAACCTCCAAGGAAACAGGGTAGTCCGGCCGATTCGGCCGCATGAGCGATCTTGAGAGAATTGCTGATGCCGCCACATTTTGCGATCTTTATATTGATCACATCGGCTGCACCCGATCTTGCTACACGGTACACATCGTGGAGTCCCGTGATGCTTTCGTCTACCGCAATGGGGGTCGAGAAGGCCCGCGCGAGCTCGGCCAGACCATCAAAATCCCAATCAGGAAGAGGTTGTTCGATCCACTGGAGGTCGAAGGCCTCGAAGGCTTTACAGGCCTTCATGGCTTGAGCCCTATCGTATCCCTGGTTGCCGTCGACGCGAAGCCTTATCGCTGGTCCGGCGGTCTCGCGCACCACCCGCACCCGTTCGATGTCCTCCGATACATTGAGGCCCACCTTTATTTTGATGCATCCAAATCCCTTCTCCACCCAGAGTCTCGTCAAGGATTCGGCCTCGGCAACAGGCACAATATCGACCGCTGCCAACACTTCGATGGCTTGAGGGGTGGCCCCGCCCAGAAGACGCGTGAGCGGCAAACCCACTGCTTTTGCCCTCACGTCCTGGCAGGCCGTTTCCACGCCTGCCTTGGCCATGCGGTTCTTCGGGAGCACGGAATCCATCCTCTTCACTATTCCTTCTATATCAAACGGGTCCATGCCGATCACGGCGGGTGTAAGGTACTGCTTAATAGCCTGGACCAGAGAACGCTGGTCATATCCGTAGACCACATGCCATGTTGACGCCTCGCCGTAGCCCGTGACGCCTTCGTCGGTCTTTATCCGTACGACTACGTTCGGCGAGTGGGTCATAACGCCCAGGGCGATCGCAAATGGCTTTCGTAGAGGAAGCGGGGCCGGAAAGACTTCGACGCTCTTGATCTTCAACGAGTGACCTCCAATTCAGCGCTTGGCTGAAGCAATGAGCTTCTTGTAGAACGTACCGTCTTTCATGATCGCCAGAACCCGCTCCTGCTCTTGCAGTATGGTGATATCATCAAGCGGGTTGCCCTCAATTACGATCAAGTCGGCGAGCTTGCCGTCTTCCACGACACCCAGTTCTTTATCGAGTCCCAGAAGACGGGCAGCGGTCGAAGTGGCGGAAATGATCGATTCCATTGGCGTAAGACCGATACGGCAGAGCAGTTCCAACTCCTTCATGTTGGCGCCGTGGAGATTAAAGGGTGTGCCTGCGTCAGTGCCCATGACGATCGTAACTCCTCTCGTATAGGCCAACTTTGCCGACTCCACGTGGGCGCCTGCGACACGCCTGGTCTTCTCCATAACATAGGCTGGAATGCCGCTCCCCTCGCCATTTTTCAGTATGTTGTGCGGTGCGGATAGGGTTGGGACGAGGTAAGCGTTGCGCTCAAGCAGCATGGCGACCGTCTCTTCGTCGATCATATTGCCGTGTTCTATTGATTCAATGCCGGCCTTGAGCGCATTTCTCAAACCCACGATCCCCTGGACGTGTGAACTGACTTTGCGCCCGGCCTTGTGGGCTTCCTCCGTTCCGGCCTTGAGCTCTTCAAAGGTATACTGGGGCGCACCCGACTCCACACCCTGGGTCATGACGCCGCCCGTTGCCATTATCTTTATCACGTCGGCGCCCGCTTTTAACTGCTCACGCACCGCCTTTTTCACTTCAGCCTCGCCGTCTGCTTCGCGGCCCATGGTCCAGCCATGACCGCCGGTCATACATATACATTTGCCACTTGAGAGGATACGGGGGCCCGTAACGATACCGCTCGCCACAGCGTTTCTCAAGTGGATGCCGATATCGCTCGTTGATCCCAGATCGCGGACTGTAGTAATGCCCGCAAGCAGTGTCCTGTAAGCGTTCTTTTGCGATTTGTAGGCTATCATGAAGTCGCTGTCACGACCAAAGGAGGCCATGGGGTCTGCGTCCGCGTTCAGAGAGAGGTGCACATGGGAGTCGATAATACCGGGAAGCAGGGTTAATCCTGTAAGGTCTATTGCCTCCCGGGCGTGAGGCCTGTTCCCGCTGCTATCGCCCACCGCATGTATCCGGTTCCCTTCAACCGCCACGAATCCCCGCTCGATCACGCCACCCTTTCCGTCAATGATCCTGCAATTTTCGAACAGTATGTCCACGCCTGCCTCCTTGTTACTCATATTCGGTGGGTGCCACCCTGTCAATGCCGGCGATGTACTGCTTGAGCTTGTCGAAATGTTTTGCCATGAGGTTGTAGGCCCTGGCACGGTCACGCCGCTCAAAGGCCTCATAAACCTGCCTGCAGTGCTCAAGGTCGTAGCGGCCTATTTCCGGGTCAAGGAGCGGAACCTGGTTGAGGACCTTTTCAAACACATCAGTCATGGCCCTCATCAAGTGGCTGAAAAGGGGGTTGTGACAGGCATCGGCCACGAGCGCGTGAAATTCGAGCGCCTTGGCCCTACACGATCTTCGGTCTTCAGCGGTGCGCGCCTCATCTAATCCGGCCTTAATGGCATCAATGATCTTCTTCAAGCCATCCATCTCTGAGTCGGTAATCCTCTCAGCGGCGAGCATGGCAAGGGTGGGCTCGAGGGTGAACCGGAATTCCACAAGATGTTCCGGCGAAACATTGCCCATGCAGTAGTAGTTCATGATGATCTCGCTCATCTTTCCAGAGGTCGGCTCCGCTACAAAGGTCCCGCCGTAGACGCCACGACGCCTTTCGATGAGCCCCTGTGCTTCGAGGTGCCCTAACGCTTCGCGTACGGTCACCTTGCTTACGCTCAATTGGCGAGATATCTCATCTTCCGAGGGAATTTTGTCGCCGGCATTGCGTTTCAACACCAACTCCTTGAGTATCCCTTCTACCTGGTCCGAAATCCTGACTTTCTTAAAGGAGATTTCCTCGAGGCCCAATATGTCACCTTTGGTTGCGCGCACCATCCGACAATCACCTCTTAACAAGATCCCTTCATGAATCCGTTTCGCAAAGGAGATCCATGTAACGAAGTAAATCATCTTATTTTAAAACATAATAACTTAATATTTAATATCTTTACGATTGTCAAGGAAAAATTCAATAAATTTGAGAAAGGGAAGAATCCATGTGTGATTTGTATGCGCGTCAAGTTCAATACTGTTTTGATTCATGAGAAGAATTCTTCGCGGAAGTGACGGGGAGTATAGATGTGGGTTCGGCAAAATCAAGAGCCGCATCAGCCTCTCTTAAGGTTGACAGAACCTGGAACCAGGCTTAGATTGCGCCTGAGACTTAAGGCATTCTAACGCTTTGTGAGGTCTGTCCGAATCATAGAGTCTACGTAATAAGGAGAGTATGATCGTGAAGTACGGTTATAGGCGCGTAATCGGTTTGATTATTATAGCCCTAACCCTTATGAGCTGCTCGGATGCGCGTTTGGACGGGGGAAATGCCGCAATCAAGATCCAGGAAAAACCAAAAGGGGCAATCGATTTAACCGCGGCCGTCGAACAGGTTGCAAGTCAAACCATGTCTGCTGTGGTTTATGTTGAGGTGACCGAGAGCCGGATCATAGAGAACCCTTTTGGCCCATTTGAAAACGACCCCTTTTTCAGGCGTTTCTTCGGCATACCCAGAATGCCGCGAAGGTTCAGGCAGGAGATGAAGGGATTGGGATCGGGCATGATCATCACCGCTCAAGGAGATATCCTCACGAATTATCACGTTGCCGGTGGCGCAACCAAAATCCAGGTCACGCTCGCGGATGGGGCCCGATATCCGGCAAAACTCGTTGGCGGTGACGCCAAGACAGACCTCGCAGTGGTCCACATTGCGGCAGGAAAACCACTCCCTTGCGTAACCTTCGGCGATTCCGATGCAACTGAGGTCGGCGAGTGGGTCGTGGCTATCGGCGCGCCGCGCGCCCTGGAAAAGTCGGTCACTCAGGGGATTATCAGCGCCAAACATCGAACGGACATCACCGATAAGAGCGCCTTTCAGGATTTTCTTCAGACATCCGCCGCCATTAATCCGGGCAACAGCGGTGGCCCTCTGCTCAATCTTTATGGCCAGGTGATCGGGGTAAACGCCGCCATAGCCAGTCAGTCGGGTGGCTTTGAGGGTATAGGCTTCACCATTCC
>Ga0335069_10000529_pt1 | contig 64648 bp, 52 predicted proteins | sample Lox_Sample_11_FD_206714 | JGI IMG/M metagenome (GOLD analysis project Ga0335069, IMG submission 206714) | Soil microbial communities from Loxahatchee National Wildlife Refuge, Florida, United States - Lox_Sample_1.1 | ecosystem: Environmental > Terrestrial > Soil > Wetlands | place: USA... | reverse complement strand
TAGGGCAGAATCCTCTCTTCATTGCCGCCGCCCTGCCCCTGCGAGTGTTCCCACCTCTGTTCAATCGCTATCAGGGTGGCGAGTCATTTGGCACCCATGTGGACAACGCCATCCGGCAGGTTACGGGTACGCCGCATCGCATTCGCACGGATTTGTCGGCCACACTGTTCTTCACCGGGCCCGATGAGTATGACGGTGGCGAGCTTGTGGTGGAAGACACCTACGGTGCGCACAAGGTGAAGCTGCCCGCGGGCCACATGATTCTCTACCCTGCCACCAGCTTGCATCACGTGCGTCCGGTCGCGCGTGGCGCCCGCATCGCCTCCTTCTTCTGGATTCAAAGCATGGTCCGCGATGACGGCCAGCGTTCCTTGTTGTTTGACCTCGACACGGCGATCCAGGGAATTAACCGCGACCACGCCGATCATCCCTCAGCGGTGCAACTGACGGGTGTCTATCACAACTTGCTGCGGCGCTGGGCAGATGCGTAGACCCGCGGACAGGAGTCCGGTCGCCATGACGTTGCGGAAAGTCCTTTTCTGGGTTCACTTTGGCGCTGGCGCCGTAGCAGGCCTCGTGATTCTCATCATGTCGTTCACCGGAGTCGTGCTGGTGTTTGAACGGCAAATCGCCGCCTGGGTCGATCGCGGATACCGCTCCCAGCCCCCTCAGTTAGGCGCGTCGCGGCTAGCCATCGGCAACTTTGGGGAGAGGGTGTGCGCGAACCCGTCGCCCCCTCTGTCCGGCATCAGGGTCCAGGCGGACCCGCGAATGCCTGTCGAAGTCAGTTATGGCCGAGACCGGATTGTGTACTTCGATTCATACACTGGGCGAGAAATGGGAGTGGGGTCCGAGCGGACCCGGCATTTCTTCACAACTGTCGAGTCGTGGCACCGATGGTTCGGCGTGCCGGACGAGCACCGCTCCGTGGGCCGAATGGTTACGGGCGTGTGCAATCTGGCTTTTCTCGTTCTTGTCGGCACCGGTGTATTTCTGTGGTGGCCCAGGGATTGGTCATGGCAACGGTTGCGGGCGGCGATCACGTTTCGTTGGCCGCTGTCGGCGGGCCGAGCGCGGGATTGGAACTGGCACACGGTGACCGGATTTTGGTGCGCGATCCCACTGCTGGTCATTGTGATGTGTGGCGTCGTCATGTCGTTCCCATGGGCGAATAACCTCCTCTACCGCCTGACGGGGAATACTCCTCCGGCGCAGATGTTCGTTGCAGTTTCTTCAAGGGCTTCGGCCACGGCTCCCAGCCGTCCGCACGGGGAACCTCTGTCTCCTCGTGGAAGCCGCCGCCCCGGTTCGGGTGCCGCTCACAAGTCAAGTGAACACCCGCGAGGTAGTCCCGAGACGGCGGCGGGCAGTGTGTGCGCGACCTGGGACGTGGATCGCGTCAACGGCCTTTGGGAGCGTGCCCAGAACCAGGTTCCCGGTTGGCAGACGATCACCTTTCGTGTGCCCTCGAACGCCGCGGGCCGCGGGGTTTTCCTGATTGACCGGGGGAGTGGCGGCCGGCCCGACCAACGCTCGCAGTTGACGATCGACTGGCAGACTGGCGAGACCGTGCGGTGGGAGCCTTTCTCTGCTTACAACTTGGGCCGCCGCCTGCGTGCGTGGGTGCGCTTTTCGCATACGGGCGAAGCGGCCGGCGTAGCCGGACAGATCGTTGCCGCACTGGCTGCCGCCGGAGCTGTGGTTCTGGTTTTCACCGGCCTCGCGATGGCATGGAGAAGGGCTTGGAGCGTGGTGGCTTTCCGCCCCGCGCCATCAGCGTCGAAAGTTTCAAACCAATGGGTTGAGGACGGAGAATAATGGCAAGCACAGCCGGACTGAGAAGCACGGCTCTCAAGAATGACCTTCAGAGAACCCGTGGCAGGGTGCGTAAAGCCCTGCTAATAGTATGCGGACTGTTGGTTACCGCGGTCGTCGTGTGGCAAGGAGTCATGACACATGGAGCCCCGGGCCGTCTCGTGTCGGGCGCAAGTTCCTCCGCGGCCGTACTTGATATTGCTGTACTCGTCTTCCGGGAAGGGTTGGAATGTGTGCTCGTGCTCGCCGCGATCACCGCAGGCATGAACCGCAGCCGCGCATCTTCGCAAAAGCCGATCGTCCTCGGCGTAGGAGTGGGATTTGCCGCTACGCTAGCGACCTGGGCTGCGGCTGTGCGCATCCTGGATGACCTTAGCCAGCGCGTCTCCGCTCTCACCTTGCAAGCGGCGACTGGGTTGCTGGCCGTTGTCGTGCTGCTTGTAGTAATGAACTGGTTTTTTCACAAACTCTACTGGACCGGCTGGATCTCACTTCACAACAAGCAGAAGCGCAAGCTTCTGGACAGTACGGAGACACGGGGCGCGTCCAGGTGGAGTCTGCTTTGGGGGATGGGATTGTTGGGATTCACTTCCTTCTATCGGGAAGGGTTTGAAGTGGTGCTTTTCCTCCAGAGCTACCGGCTGCGATTGGGAGGTGGCACTGTGTTGTGGGGCGCTTGCATGGGAATCCTGCTCGCGGGAGTTGTCGCCGTCCTCACGTTTGTAGCTCATCAAAAGCTACCCTATCGAAGAATGCTCATCCTGACCGGGGTTCTGCTCGGTATCGTCCTGATCGTGATGACCGGGGAGCAGGCGCAGGAAATGCAGCTTGCGCATTGGATTCCGACGACGCCGGTTCCGTCCCTCGTACGGTTCATTCCCGCCTGGGCGGCCCTGTGGTTCTCGGTTTTTCCCACGGTGGAGACGTTGTTGGCGCAGGGTCTCGCCGCCACGCTGGTTCTCGGCTCCTATGCTGCCGCGCGCCGGGGAACGCTCTTTGGCAAAGACGCCGATCAGGCCGAAGGCTCGCGGTCCCGCCCAAACGAACTGGAAGTTTGAAGCGACAATCCCGAACCAAGTGAAGGCATATCCGAATCGAACTGGTCGAACGGGCTGCACCGCTTGCCATCGGCGCGTGCACATCATCCGGCGCCGAGGTTTCGATGCAAGGGGCGAGAAGTCGTGCTAGGGTAAGGGCGCCTGAAACCCGAGTTGCTTTTTCCGGCGCTGGGAATCCGCTAGCCGTGGTGTCGGAATCGGCTTGGGCAGTAGCCTGCCGCCTTGCATGGAGAAATGACGCCGATGGCGAATGCTCGGTGTGAGCATGTCCGGAAGGCCTATAGCTCAGCGATCGGCCGTTCTCGCCGCGATCTCATTACCCCTGCCCTCATCCTTGATCTTGATGTCGCCCGCCGGAATATTCAGTTCATGACCCAGCGGCTGTCGGCCATGACGGCCAGGCTGCGGCCTCACGTGAAATGCCAGAAGAGCGCTGAATTGGCGCGGCTCCAGATCGAAGCGGGAGCGATTGGCGTCTGCACGGCGACGGTCTGGGAAGCGATCGTGATGCGCCAATCGGGCATACAAGACGTATTGATTGCCAATCAGGTGGGAGGCCGGGAGAAAATTGAGGCGCTGGCGAGAGCGGCCAGACACGGCGGCCTGACAGTTGCCATCGACAGCGCCGCCAATGCTCGGGACCTCTCTTCAGCCGCCCAGGCGGTCGGCAGCAGATTGGATGTGCTCATTGAGGTTGACGTCGGCATGGGCCGCGGCGGAGTTCGCTCGCCCGAGGATGCCGTCGCCTTGGCGCGTCGCGTCGCGACCTTGCCCGGTCTGAGATTCCGGGGCTTGCAGGGTTACGAAGGCCACTGCATGCTCGAACCCGATCGCGCCGTCCGCATTCAAAAGGCCACTGCGGCTATGGATTACGTGGGCACAGTTATCGACCGCCTGAAAACGGAAGGTTTCACCTGTGAGGTGGTTTCGGCAGGCGGGACCGGCACTTACGACATCACCGGAAACAACCCGCGTGTGACGGAGATCCAGGCGGGGTCTTACGTTTTCATGGATAATTTCCATGGGAATCTGGTGCCGGGCTTTTCTAGATCTCTCACCGTACTTGGAACGGTTGTTATCCGCCATGGCAATACCATTGTCCTCGACGCCGGGCGTAAGTCTATTGGGATTGATTTTGTGGCGCCCAGCATGGTTGATTGTCCCTTCTATCCGGCTCGTTACTTTGCGGAAGAGCACGCGCTATTTGACGTCGATGAGCGTTGCTCGCTGGGGTTGGGCGATACGGTCGAGTTGACGCCAGGGTATGCGCCGACGACGGTCAACCTTTATGACGTCTACCACGTGGTGGAGAAAGACGTGGTTCGTGACATCTGGCCCATCGTGCCACGCGGGCCTGGCCACAGCGGAATTCTGGGTGAACCGTGACGCACGTTCCCTCGGGGTGCGCGCGGTGGTCGGATTTGCGGCAGAGCGGCGCAGATCCCAAGTCAGATTTATGTGAACGGCGCCAAGAGGAGAGCCAGCCATGACGAAAACCACGGCGAAGCCGGTGTCGAAGGCGGAATTCGACAAACTGTTTCAGGCGGTCTGCAATTGGGGGCGCTGGGGCGCGGACGACGAAAAGGGAACACTCAACTATATCCGGCCCGAGCACATCCGGCGCGCTGCTGGCTTGGTTCGGACCGGACGATCCGTGTCCATGGCGATTCCCATCAATAAGGTGGCGGGACCCGACAATCCACGCCCTGCGATGCATTACATGGTCCAGAGCTTTGATATCCACTCGGACCTCGGCGAACCGCAATTCTGCACCGATTATCTCGCCACGGAATTCCATGGGGATTGCCACACGCACATCGACGCCCTCTGCCATATTGCCTACCAGGGGAAACTTTACAACGGCAAGCCTGCGAGCGCTGTAACTTCCCATGGCCCCACGATTCAGGATATTACCGCGTACGCGCACGGGATCATCGGCCGCGGCGTGCTGCTGGACATCCCGCGCCTGCGCGGCGTCAAGTGGCTTGAGCCCGGGGAAGCGGTCACGACGGCTGAACTTGAAGCGGCAGAGAACGCCGAGGGTGTGCGGCTCGGCGAGGGAGACATCTTTGTCTTCCGCACCGGCCATCATCGGCGGCGGCTTGAGTGCGGCCCGTGGAATAACGGCTACGACGGGGAAGGAAAGGCCGGTTTGCATGTGGAGACCCTCGCCTGGCTGCATCAACGAAAGGTGGCAGCTTTCTTCCCCGACGGCGATGGCGAAACCGTCCCGAGCAACGTGGAGGGCGTGGCGTATCCCATCCATGCCCTGCAGATCGGGGCCATGGGGATGGTCTGCTCGGATAGCCTGCAATTTGAGGAGTTGGTCAAGGTGGCGGAGGAAGAGAAGCGGTGGGAGTTCCTGGTCGTGGCGGCTCCCCTGCGCCTGCCGGGTGGCACGGGCTCGCTGTTTAACCCCATCGCAGTCTTCTGACGAGGGGAATGCGCGGCCGATGAATGCGCGGGGCGCCCGGCCGCGCGAAGCGAATTGGCCGCTGGGTTCTTTCCGACCAGCGCCCAACGGAGCAGCCATTCAATTTTGGGCAGTGCTGCCATTTTTCGACAAGAGGAGGGAAGTGATGAAGACCAGCAAGGGCAGTTCGACGTTCCTAGCGGCACTGGCTTTCATGCTGGCGGCGGCCGGTGGGGCGCCAGCCCTTTTCGCGTCTCCTGCGAATGTCGCATTTTCCCAATCCGCGGCTACCCTCGAAGCATACGATTTCCTGGAAGTCACTCTGCACGTTGCATCGCCCGACGCTAGGAATCCGTTTACGGATGTGGCCGTGCGGGGGCAATTCGCGAGATCGGGCGGCAGCAAGCAGCTTTCCGTGGACGGGTTCTGCGACTCGCCGGATGGCAGTGTTTTTCGCGTGCGGTTCATGCCGGCGGCGGCTGGCGATTACAACTATTCAATTAGCTACCGCCAAGGGAATTTCGAAAAGACGTACTCGGGAAGTTTTCGCGCTACGGACGGCCATCGGCGCGGCCCGATCCGTGTTGATCCCAATTACCCCTGGCACTTCATTTGGGAGGGAACCGGGGAGCACTACTTCTACAACGGGACCACGGCTTTCTGGCTGATGGGCTGGCGCGATGACTGGGTTATCAATTCCAGCATTGAGCGATTGCACCAGCTCAAAGTGAATCGCCTGCGGGTGCTGCTGGCGGGCGCCACGGATATTCTGTGGGGCGAGCCGGTCATGCCCGGCGATGGCTTCTCGCTTTCGCTTCGGCCCTGGATTGCGGAGTCGCCGGAAAGCTGGGACCACCCCGGTATCGATTACACGCGCTTCAACGTTTCTTACTGGCAAAAGTGGGACCGGATGTTGAGGTTCGCTCGCGATCGCGACGTCATCATCTCCGTTATTCAGGACATTTCCACTCACCATGCGCAGCCCGTTGCAGGGAGTGAGGACGAGCGGCGATACCTTCGCTACATGGTCGCCCGGCTCGCGGCGTTCTCAAACATCACCTACGATCTCGGCGACGACATGGATAGCTTTCGCGACGAGAAATGGGTCCATGAAACCGGCACGCTCATTGAGAGTTGGGACCCTTACAAGCATCTTGCCACCAGTCATCCTGTGCACCGCGAAAACCAGGACCGGGCTTCGGACTGGTTCGGTTTTACGTCCATTCAGAACTGGTCGCGCCAGCAGCACGCTCTAATGCTGGACGAACGGGCGATTCAGAAGCGGACGGGCCGGATCATTCCCCAGACCAACGAGGAGTACGCCTACGAGGATCATTACCCGCACTGGGCAGCGGCGCCACCGGCGGCTTCTGCGGAAGCGTTGCGTCAGGTCGCGTGGGATATTGCTATGGCAGGAGCCTATGGGACGGCCGGGGAGAGTGCGCGCCGCGGGACTAACGTCTGGCCGAACACGGGCGGCGGTTGGATCAACGGGCGCGGCGACGACACGATGGTCATGCTCAAGGGATATGAGCACATGGTGGACTTCTTCACCAGCTTCGAGTGGTGGAAGACCGATCCTCACGATGAACTTGTCACCAACGGTGCTTACTGTCTGGCCAAGCCGGGCGAGATCTATGCGATTTACCTTCCCTTGCACCCACTGTGCGGGAACCAGGAGCACTTCGGATTTGAACGCGATTGCGGCGAACACTCGGTTACTCTGGAGCCCGGGACATATGAGGCCACGTGGTTCAGCGCGGCTACCGGTGACACCGTCCCGCTGGGACTGGTCCACGGACCCCAGTGGACAATCCCACAGCCGCCAGGATGGCTCGATTGGGCGCTGCTCTTAAAGAAGAAGGCTACGAAGTAAGCTCTGCGTGGGACCGCAACCAAACCTGAATGGGCGCTGACGTCTGCCCAGATAACTGTTGAGTTCGCCGATCGGCCCGGCTGCGCTACTTGTGAAACTGCGGTGACTCCAACTTCTATGTCGCGCGCCGGTAGTGTCCTAATTTCGGGCGTAGCGCCGGGCTTCAGCCCGGCAAGTGCCGCCCTAAAGGGCGGCGCTACCCTTAAATTAGGACACTACCTGCGCCTCCCGCATCCCCACCGTTGCATTATGAGGTGGACCGGGGTAGCTTACACGTGACCGAAAGCTCCCGCGCGGGACTTCGGTGCGGATTCTAATTAGTTGTCCATCTTTGTGAGGTGAAACATGTCGTCGGCAAAACATTGTGATCGCCGCCATTTTCTCAAGACTTCCGCCGTGGCGGCGGGCCTGACTTTCGATACTCTGCCACTGGCCCGGATGCAAGCGGGCGAGGCGCCGCCTGCGCAGACCGTCAAGGGCCACTTGCCCACCGGCCGTATCGGCAAGCTGGAAGTGACACGCCTGATCTGCGGCGGGAACTTGTTCAGCGGGTTTGCGCACAGCGGCGACCTGCTTTATGTTCACAGCCTGCTGGAACACTATTTCACCGACGACAAGATCCTCGACACCCTGCAACTGTGCGAAGAGAACGGCATCAACACCGCCATCCTGCGCACCGACGAGCAGATTGTGCGCGTCCTGAAGCGCTATCGGAAAGAACGCGGCGGCAAGATCCAGTGGATTGCACAGACCTACCCGGAACCGGACAACCTGAAGGACAACATCAGGCTCGCCATCGACAATGGCGCGGTGGGCGCCTACTGCCAGGGCGGGGTCGCCGATGACACTTTTGTGAAGGTGGGCAAGGCGGACCTGCTGGGCGAAGTGGTTGCGTTCATCAAGCAGAACGGGCTCATGGCCGGCCTGGGTTCGCATTCCATTGAAACCGCCATCATCTCGGAGCAGCAGAAGTTCGAACCCGACTTCTACTTCAAGACCCACAACTCCGTGGGCTACCACAGCCAGGACCCGCGCGATGTGGCCGCGCTGATGAAAACCATCAAGAAACCCTGGATCGCCTTCAAGGTTTTGGGTGCCGGGCGCCTGGAGCCCAAAGATGGCTTCGAGGCGGCATTCAACAACGGCGCCGATTTCATCAACGTCGGAATGTACGACTTCCAGGTGAAAGAGAACATCGCGCTGGTCCAGGAAATCGTAAAACGCCACGACCACCGCGAACGTCCCTGGGCATAGGCAGCGATTAACCGAGAGAATCCCTTCGGGACCTCGCAGACCCCACACCCCCGGGGTCTGCGCTAGCCGTTAGAGGGGGAGGTGTGAATATATGGAAGTGAGTGGGCAAAAGTATTTCGAGATTGGTAGATGCATTTATTGCGGAACAACATCCCATCCACTAACCAAGGAACACGTTGTCCCTTATGGCCTAGGTGGTAATGCGGTAATCCTAAGAAAAGCCTGCTGTGACAAGTGCCGGGTTATAACTTCCAAGTGTGAACTCAATCCAATCCACGAAAACTGGGCAGAAGTACGGGCAGCCTTAGGTTTTCCGTCGAGAAAAAGGGATCTCGCCCAGGAAACGTTTTGTTTGAACGTCGAGTTAGAGGACGGTTTAAAGCGGACTCTCCAACTGAAAGGAAGAGAAACGTTGGGACTGGTGCAATTTTTGGAGTACAGTCCGCCCGCCTTTTTTGCCCCAAGCGGTTATAAGTCCGGTGTTAATGTAACCGGAGCAAAGCTAATGTCATTTGGCCCCAACGCTGGCGATTTCATAAGAGAACACAAGATCAAGGGTCTCACCCTAACAACGACCAGTACTGGAAATGACTTTGAAAAGATGATTACGAAAATGGCGTACTGCGTTGTAATCGCCTGTTGGGGTCTGGATTGTTTTGATCAACGGTATGTTCTTCCCACGATACTTAACGAGAAAGACGACGTCGGTTATTGGATGGGCTGTAATATCGATGGCAAAATCGTGCCTCTTATCGGCAAGCGGCCTGGAGGTTTTGCGCTTAACCTGAGCGTTGTAAGCTCCGATCACGGTGTGAGGAACATAATCGTCACCATGAAGTTCTTCCCGTCCTCGGACGCCCCGGAATACATTGTGGTGGTCGGGAGTTTGCGGCCAGATTTTAGAGTTTTAGATTAGAAAAAGCGAGACCGCCACATCGGGGCGGGACGGTCTGCGATCTCGCCAGGGTCGCCGACACAAAGGACAATGTCGGCGCCACCCGCGCGCCCGCCCCTGGGTGTAGGCGCGATTCGCGCCCGGTTCTTCTGCGATCTGGTAGCCACGGCACGAAGTTTGTGCCGTGGGTCCTTTGTCGGCGCGCCTGCGAGCCGTGAAACCTCGGCGTGGCAGATTGCATGTATCCCCGGGGGTACGCCGTGTACAACGCCCGCGAAGATGTGCTGTCGCGAACGAAGCGGGGTGTGCGCCAGCCGGCCAGTAAAAGGGGGCATCATGCGCGGAAGCGTTTGCGTAGCGATCTTTTTCGTTGTCACATGCACTGCGTTCGCACAGGTCGTTTACAACGCGCAGCCTCAGGGTTCTTTGCTGTGGCAACGGCCCGTGCTGGAGTTCCCTGACACCCTTCCGGCAGCCACCGTCCTCAAGGAGATGATAACGAAGCTGCGAGTCGGTAAAGTGCAGGTCGTTCTCGAAGAGACTGAACTGAAAGAGGTGCAGAAGCGACTTGGGGGGAAGATCGTGCGAAGCGGTGACGCGAGTACGGCGAATGCGTCACTCTGTTTCTGCGGAAAGGACGTGAACGGGCAATGGGCGCTCTGGCTTGATAGCAGCGAAATCGCCGGCCTCCGGTTGATCGATGGCTTCACATTGGAGCGACTAAATGGGAACGCAGGGGCGGATCGGCGCTGCCGACTGATTCCCGAGGATGAGGGGGGCGTCGAACTGCCAATTGCTCTCCAATTCGGCCAGACCGAAATGCAGGTGCGTCAAATTCTAGGCAAGCCGACTCTTAGATACCGAAGCTCTCTGATCTTTGAACACGAACATCAAGAAACCATACGCAATGAGCCATACACCGTGATAAACACGGTGACGATTGGTCTCCGGCATGGGAGGGTATGGGTTCTACAGGTATTCAAAAGCACTCAGAGCTAGCGACTGCGTCGGTCCTTGTTTTCGGGCGGCGGATGTTCTTGTGACCCTTGCGAGGTTTCCGGAATCGCGGGAAATCCCACGGCACACACTTCGTGCCGTGGCTACCAGCTACCAGCATCCCGATGAAAGGAGCGCGTCCTCGACGCTATGAGCTTCGATCTGGTTCAAATACGCGAGCTGGCCAAGCAGAAGGAGGATGAGAACTGGCGGTTCCGTGGGTTCCTGAAGTCTCGGTGCAATTTGGAATCCGAGGAGATCGACAGGCTGGTGTTTGCGACCACTCGCCGCGTGTGGGCGGGAATCGACTGCACCTCCTGCGCCAATTGCTGCAAGGAGATGAAGCCGTTGTTCAGTGAAGACGAGGTTAACCGGCTGGCGCGGCGTCTCGGAATGGAGCGCCAGGAGTTCATCGGGAAGTTTCTGGAACCGTCGGAAACTGAACCCGAACGCCCCTGGCAGACGCGCACGAAGCCCTGCCCTTTTCTGCGGAACAACCGCTGCAGTGTTTATGACGACCGGCCGGCCGTTTGCAGCGGATATCCCTATCTTTATGAGGCCGAGTTTTTGACCCGCACGATAGGGACGATGGAGCGCATATCTACCTGTCCCATCGTGTACGAGGTCATCGAGGAACTGAAGAAATCTCTCGGGTTCTTGCGGACGCGAACCGGCACAAGCCGTCGTCGTTGACGGTTTGCGACCTCGCGGAGCGATGCAAGAAGCCTACCATTGCATTCATTAATACCGCGCACAAGGGGAAAGCGAAGACCTTACACAGCCGGCGGCTGCGCCAGACGGCGTTACGGAATCCTGTGATCACGCCTAATGTTTCGCCTTGTTCCTTAGACGAGCCTCCACGGTGCGGGCTTCTTGCGGCGTGAGGGCGGGAGCACTCTTCCGCAGCATGGCCATGAACCAATCGACTTCCTCGGGCTCGGTCGGGTAGCCGATATTCTCGCCCCGGGGCTTGCCGGCCACGGGCCGGAACGAATCCGTGGTCACGGTGCCTTCGGGACTGAGGATGATGAGGACCGGCACGCCGCCTTTGGCTCCGCCGAACCTCGCCAGCAGCGCTTCGGCGCCTGGGTTCACAAGCTGCGCCTTGTCTGGGCGTTCGTCCACATCCAGGTGCGCGGTCACGAAATACTTCTCGAAAATGGGGCTGATCTCCGGAGCCGCCAGGAAACCGTCCAACACCTTGCACCAGCCGCACCAGGACGCGTGGAAGATCAAGAAGACGTTCTTGTGTGCTGCCGCGGCCTGCGCCTGAGCTTCCGCCAAGACTTTCTGAGCCTCCGGCGGAGCGCTCTTCGCTACGAGAACCGGCAAAACCGAGAGAAAGATGATGCCCAGCAGGATGGCTTTTCGCATGGCGCTGAGTGTAACCATCCTTCGGCGGTGAAGCAAATCGATCCTGATCGCCAGCCCGCCGTGTGGGCCGTTTTCACTTCAGAGGGCCTTTCGCCCGCGCCCTGGCTCTCCGTTGAGGCCTTTGGCGGTCAGCAGATCATGGCCCTTGTTTGTGAGGAACCACAGCGTACGGGTCAGCGACGCGCGCTTACCCGCCAGTGCTTGCTCGCGCATTTTCTCCAGCCGTTTCCCCACATCGGATTCATCCGCCTGCACATCGGAGGCGATGCCGGCCACCGTGCGATAGGCATAGCGCTCGTGTGTCAGCGCCTTGAGAAGCTGGGCGTCGGCGTCATCGACAGGAATATCCGGGGGGCCGGAAGGAAGGGCCAGAGGAAATGCGGCCGGCAGTGGCTCCGTTCTCGTGTCCATTTCGTTGCGCAAGACAGGCTCCGCCTGGCTGATCTTCTCCTCCGCGTGTGTCGCCAAGTTCTTGGCGTCGCGGGAGTCGAGCTTAGCCCGTTCCACCTCAGCGAGAAGACGCTTGGTGACAGTGTCCACGAAGGTGCGCGACAGGATCGCCGCGACCAGGCACAAGCTTGCGAACACGAAGAAATCAAAGGGAATCCCGGACCCCAGGCGAATGGCGGTGACCTTGTCGATGAGATCGCTGGAAATGGTCCTGAGCAGAAGGGGCACCAGGAAGGAAGCCACCAGACCCAGGATAATACTGCGGGAACGTTTGGCGTTCTCAGGGTCTTCCCTTTGCAGAAGCAGGTGGTTGGCTGCTCCCCCCAGGAAACCGGCGCCCGCCATTACTACTAGCATCAGAATTACGTTATAGCCCGTCATCGGTGTTCCCTCCCGCGCCACGTCCTTTTTCTCGCCAGCCCCACTTAATCGACCTTTTCCACCCGGCGCATGAGGGAATTCGCGGCCGAAATGGGAACGCTCGCTAGTGTCCGGCGTTGCGGGACTGTCGCACACTGAAGACCGGGAAGCCCACTGGTACCAGAAGGTCTGCCTGTCTCTGTCGAAGGACGCCGGGTGCGCGACATAGAAGTTGGGATATGAACCGTAACGCGGGCGTCCCGCTCGCGCTACTTGTGAAACTGCGGCGACTCCAACTTCTATGTCGTGCACCCAAGGACACCGCCCAATTTGCCATTTCGGCAGGCGTCGTCTATTCTGAATGCAAGTTCACGGGGCATGCCCGTGTTCATGCGGTTCGAGTGAAAACAGACTCTTTGTGGAAAGGGAACGCGGTGAAGCTTTACGGGCTGCTCTTGGTGATGATGGTGGGGGGATGCTTGGTGCTCGCGGCGCCGGCGCCCATGGTTGCAGCTCCCACCGCTCAAGAGGAGAGGCAACTCGGCCGGCACGGCATCGACCTGACGCTGGATGGTGACTTGCGCGGCGCGACCGAGATCTTCCGCCAAATCCAACGCCAGAATCCCGACTCGCCCATAGGGTATGTCCTCGAAGCTGACGTTACCTGGTGGCAGATCTACTACGATTCCGCCAACCTGATCGATCCCGACGTCTTCGATGTTACCAATAAGGAAGCGACGCCTTACGACGCGCACTTCAACGACCTCGTCAACGTCGCAATTCAGAAGGCGGAAGCTCTCATCCACGCCAACCAGGACGTCGCGCGCAACTACCTCTACGAGGGGTTTGCCTATGCCCTGCGCGCCCGCATGGAAGGTTTGCACGACCGCGATCTGCCCACCGCCCGTGCCGGGAAGAAGATGCGCACGTTGCTGTTGCGCTCGCTGGCGCTCGACTCCTCCCTGAACGACGCTTACCTCGGCATCGGAATCTACAACTACTTTGTCGATACCCTCCCGGCGATCGTCAAGTTCCTGAGCATCTTCATTGGTTTGCCGGGAGGCAGCCGCACCGAAGGACTTCGCCAACTCCAGCTTTGCGCTGACCAGGGCGAGATCGTGCACGGCGAAGCGAAGTTCTACCTGGCCAAGGACTTCTCACGCGCCAGCGAAAGACAGTTTGAAACATCCCAGCACCTTTTCCGCGAGCTCGAAAAGGAGTATCCGCATAACCCGCTCTGGCCCATGTTGATCTCGAGCCTCGATCTTCGCCTCGGCAAAGCTGCGCAGGGTGAAGCGGGCTACCGCGCGGTCTATCAGAACACCGCTGGCAAAGCCTCCGAGGTCGATGTGGCCGTTCACCGCGCGGCCCGCCAAGCCCTGGCCCGGCTCCACCCGGAACAGCAACTGCCCTGACACGATCGGGTGATCGGGTGAACAGGATGCGGGCCGGCCGCGGTTGGCCGCACGCTTCTTGCCAAGGATTACAAACTACAGTGATGGCGCTGCTGGCAGCGCGGGCGCCTCGCCCGCCATGGCGGAGGCATCCCTTCGCAGCGCCCAGGGCAGGCTCTGCCCCCGCCCGGTGTTGTAGCGGCGGTCTATGACCGCCGTCTCGATTTTGCACATTTTGCGACGCGGGGACACACGGACTGTAACCACCCCCGCGCTTCTGCGCGGCCCCTCCTGAATCAGGAGGAGAGCTTTACCGGCGAGCTCCCCTCCTCAGACGAGGAGGGAAGGCGCCCGTGGCGCCGGGTGGCCCCGGCCGGAAATTCTGAACCGGAAATGTGGAAACTCCAGGCGGCAGCCTACGACCGCTGGCCGGCACACTGTAGCGGCGGTCTATGACCGCCGACCGGCGCGCATAGAGCGCCGCTACAGTGACCGCTGGAGCGAGACGCTCCCCTTACCGATAGCTTCACTGACTCAGTTTCTGGGTTTGTTCGTGGGCGTGGTAGGAACTGCGGACCAGGGGGCCTGACTCCACGTGGCGAATGCCCGCCCGCTCGCCCACTCGCTTGAGTTCGGCAAACTCTTCCGGGGAGTAGAAGCGCGCCACGGGCAACTGCTCGCCCGAGGGCCGCAGATACTGGCCGATGGTGACGATGTCCACCTTGGTGCGGGCGAGGTCTGCCAGCACTGCCGCAAGTTCTTCGAAGGTCTCGCCCAGGCCGGCCATGAGCCCGGACTTGGTAGGAATCGCGGGATCGATTTCACGCGAGCGCCGCAGCAGCCGCAGCGAACGCTCGTACTGGGAACCGCGCCGGGCGACCGGATAAAGACGCGGCACGGTTTCGATATTGTGGTTCAGGACGCTGGGCCGGGCTCGCAACACGGTTTCGAGCGCCGCGTCCGAGCCGCGGAAATCCGGAATCAGCACTTCCACCTGGCAGGCGGGAATGCGCGCGCGCAGGGCTTCGATGGTGCGCGCGAAGATCGTGGAGCCACCGTCTTTCAGGTCGTCGCGGTCAACCGAAGTCACCACGACGTATTTCAAATCCATGCCCGCCGCGGCGTCCGCTACACGCTCGGGTTCCGCCCAGTCCACTTCGCCGGCGGGTTTGCCTTTCGGCACCGCACAGAAGCTGCAACGCCGGGTGCAGAGTTCTCCCAGAATCATGAAGGTTGCCGTGCGGTGTTGCCAGCATTCGCCGATGTTCGGGCAGCGCGCGCTCTCGCACACCGTGTGCAGGCTGAGGCCGCGCATTAGCCGCTTCAAATCGAAATAGTTTTCACCGCTTGGAATCCGGACCTTCAACCACTCCGGCCGACGCGTCGCCGCAGGTGGCAAACCGATTTGGATGAGATCGCCCATGGATAACTTCATTCTAACCCGTCGCGATGACTTGCACAACGGCGCGAGGCCTTCAGGGTGTGCGACACAGAAGTTGGGATATCAACCGTAGCGCGGGCAAGATGCCCGCGCCTGGCACTGTAGCGGCGGTCTATGCCCGCCGTCTCGTCGGCGCGCATAGAGCGCCGCTACAGCAACTCCGGTTGCGCTGGCGCGGGACGCGCTGCGGGTGAAACGGTGGCCACCCCAACTTCCATGTCGCGCACCCAGGCCTTCACACGCAGTGCTGCGTCAAAGTCAATCCGCGTTGAAAGCTCCCTCACCCCCACGACAAGCAACGCGCGCGACTCGCTCCGTTCGCTGCCCTCGCGCGAGAGGGAAGAAGGCTGTTGTCCGTATTACCCTAACTCTCCCCCCTTGCGGGTCTGTGTGGCGACCCGGCGGCGCTCGCTGTAGCGGCGCTCTATGAGCGCCGAAATCGTTGATTCTCAACGACGGCGTTCATAGACCGCCGCTACAATCTGCCGCTGCCGCACAGACTCTTGCGGGGGAGGGTGCCCGACAAGGGAGGATGCGTGAGGGGCCCGTCGGCGTCCGCCAAGGACTTTGACGCGACCCTGTCTTCGGATGCGCGGCACAGAAGTGAGGTGCGAATCGGCCATCATTGTGTTATAGTAAGCTTTGTATGAAGTTCTACGGCTGCCTGTACATGCTAGGCTTGGTACCGCGCGATGCGCGCTGCGGCCCTGTGTATGCGCCATTCAGGACGCCCATTACGCAACGGTTGGGCCTCCGCTGGCGACCGGTGGCAATACAGCGAGAAACTGGTCTCCCTACGATGTTATTGATAAAACAGTATGTTAGCGCAATGAATGGGCAAAATGACCGACATTCCGTGTTGCAATTAAATCACTTAGCTGGCAAAGGGAGTGGGCGGACGAAAAAAAACAATCGGTAACTCCTACGATGTTTATGAAAAGAATAGACTTAAAAAGCGACATGTTGGCAATACCTACGATCTTCATGAAAAAAGAGGTAGTTACTCGCCGCACCCTACGATGTTTATGAAAAGTAAGATGGTTAGCAAGACAGGCTGCCTCGCCTCGGGTGGGGAAGCGATGCGGATGAGATCGCCCATGGATAACGGCATTGCAGCCTGTCGCCATGGCTTGCACAACGGCGCGCGGCCCTCGGGTAGCGGTGTCATTGGGCGTCAGCGCCGGCTTCCACCCACGGTTGCTCCAGCGGGGACCCATTCTCCGCAAGGACGTGCAAACGGGGTTACCGCCTTCGCGCGAGCAACGGAAGCCTCAAAGGATTGCCCCCAACCGGATGGCACCACTGCCCGTCAGGCCTGTCGATGCTCCGTACTGCAGCAGACGTGTTATAGTCGCCGCTTTCTGCTTTGAGACTCTTGACCATGTCACTTGCGAAGAAGCTCTTCTGGATCGTGGTGGTTCTTGCCGGGGCGCTCGCCATGGGTGTCATTGCCGTCTCGCGCGGAGAACCGATCAATGCCGTCTGGCTGGTGGTGGCGGCCGCATGTGTGTTTGCAATTGGCTATCGTTTCTACAGCCGTTACCTGGCTTGGCGCGTCCTGGAGTTGAACGACCAGCGAGCCACGCCTGCCGAGCGGCTGGATGACGGCCGCGACTTCGTGCCCACGCACAAATGGGTGGTCTTCGGCCACCACTTCGCTGCCATTGCCGGTCCCGGCCCGCTGGTGGGACCGGTGCTTGCCGCGCAATTCGGCTATCTGCCGGGCACGCTCTGGATTGTCATCGGCGGCGTGCTGGGCGGGGCGGTGCACGACTTTGTCACGCTGTTCTGTTCCGTGCGCCGCGACGGCAAATCCCTGGGCCAGATGGCTCGGGACGAAATCAGCGAAGTGGGCGGCTACACGGCGACGTTCGGCGTCCTCAGCATCATGATTATTTTGCTGGGAGTCATCGCCCTCGTGGTGGTCAATGCTCTCAAGGCCAGCCCTTGGGGAGTCTTTACCATCGCGTTCATCATCCCGGTGGCGCTGCTGCTGGGAATCTACCTGCGCTACCTGCGGCCGGGACACATGTTGGAGGCTTCGGCTCTGGGCTTCCTGCTGGTGTTGGTGGGAGTCGTCCTTGGCCGCTACGTGGCGGAATCTCCGCACTGGGCGCCTTATTTCACGTATGGCAGCGTAACGCTTGCAGGGATCATCATCGTTTACGGATTCTGTTCCTCGGTACTGCCGGCGTGGCTGCTGCTGGCTCCGCGCGACTATCTGGCGACGTTCATCAAGATCGGCACGATTCTGGCTTTGGCCGTGGGTATCCTCGCGGCTCACCCCCAGATGTTGTTGCCGCCCTTCACACGCTTCGTGGACGGCACGGGGCCAATCTTTGCGGGAAAGATATTCCCGTTCTGCTTCATCACCATTGCTTGCGGAGCCATCTCCGGTTTTCATTCCCTGATTGCTTCGGGCACGACTCCCAAGTTGCTGCGTAAGGAGAGCCAGGCGCGCATGGTCGGGTACGGCGGCATGTTGGTGGAGTCCTTTGTGGCCATGATGGCCATGATTGCGGCTTCGGTGCTCCCGCCCGGTGTCTACTTTGCGGTGAATAGCCCCGCCGGTGTGGTGGGCGCCACCCCGGAAGCCGCCACGGCCACCATCTCCTCGTGGGGATTTCCCGTGACCGCGCCGGCGATGGCACAACTCGCGCGTGAGATCGGCGAGAAGACGCTCTTTAACCGCACGGGCGGCGCGCCCTCGCTGGCCGTGGGCATGGCCCATATCTTCTCGCGGATATTGGGCAGCGGAGGATTTGAGGCGATCTGGTACCACTTCGCGATTATGTTCGAGGCGCTCTTCATTCTTACGCTGCTGGATGCCGGCACGCGTGTGGGCCGCTTCATGCTTCAGGACCTCCTGGGACATATCTGGAAGCCCCTGGGGCGGACAAGCTGGTATCCCGGCATTCTGCTGAGTAGCGCTTTGATTGTCGGCGCCTGGGGATATTTCCTCTACCAGGGTGTCGTCGATCCTCTGGGCGGGATCAACAGCCTGTGGCCGCTCTTCGGAATCGCTAATCAGCTTCTGGCCACCATTGCTCTTTCGATCGGCACTACGATCCTGATCAAGATGGGCAAGGCACGGTGGAGTTGGGCAACGCTCGCCCCGCTGGTTTGGCTGGTTGCCGTCACCATGACCGCCGGGGTCGAGAAGGTTCTGCATGGCGATCCCCGCGTCGGCTTCTTGGCACACGCCCGGCTGCTTTCTCAGAACCTTGCAACCCACGCTATCCCCGCCGCAGAGGTGGCCCAGACGCAGCGGCTGATTTTCAATGACCGGCTTGACGCCGTCGTGACGGCGCTGCTGGCGGTGGTGGTGCTGGTGATTGTGACGGAATCGGCTCGCCACTGGTGGCTCTACTTACGCGGGCGCAAAGAACCTGTGCTCAAGGAGGCCCCGGTCGTCTTGTCGAGGTTTACGGCATAATTGCGGCCGGGCAGCGGCTTGCTGTAGCGGCGCTCTACGAGCGCCGGAAAGACGGCGGTCCGGGACCGACGCCACAGCAAGGGTCGTCACGATGTTTTGCAGTCCTGAGTTGGATCGCTGCGGGCCAGCACTGTCAGGCTGACCCGTCACGAGGTACTTAAGATGTCAGCGCTTTGGATCTCACTGCGGCGGCTCTGGCGTTTCCTCCGCGAAGTATCCGGAGAAGACGATTACGCGCGGTGGTGTGCACGGGCGCAGGCTCGCGGCGACGCGCTGCCGACACCGCAAGCCTTCTACCTCGACAAGATCGCGCGCAAGTATCGCCGTCCCACGCGGTGCTGCTGAAACGTGGCCTTCCCGGTTCTCGCGGCGTGCGTTGGTTCCGCCTTCTCGCATGAGTGACATCTAATTTAAGTTCCAACCTTTTTCGTCGATGGAGAAATTGAGAGCAGTGTCCGCGCGCTTGGCTGCCGGGGTGTCCGTAGGGGCAGACCCACGTGTCTGCCCGGTCCTCCCGCGTTGCGGGAGAGGGCGCACACGCGGGTGCGCCCCTACGTCCGGGCACTTTTGCGCCTCCATCCAGTAAAGGAGTCGTCACAATGCAGGAAAAGTCGTTCAAGGCGACAACGATTGTCATTCCTGAATCCGCCAATGGGCTGGTGCTGGAGGCGGCCTTTAACCAGTGGTCGGAGGAGACGAGGCCGACGAGCATCCTCCACATTCAGTATTACCACGACGCGGCGGCGCACGCGAAGGGCTACCAGGTGGTTTACGAGGAGGAGTGGACACCGTACCCGCAGACGGAGACGCCCAAGGAGGATGAGACGGTGCGCTTGCTGATCTGAGCTTGGAGTCAAGCTCGGCTGCGGCTCTCGCCTTGTCCCCTGTGGCGGGCACCGGCAGGCTCTCCGCAGGGTGGCGGGGCGAGGCGCAGCGGGCCATGATGACGTGAGGGTTGGCATGATTACCCGAACCCGCCGTGGACGTTGCGGCCCAGGCGGGTCACGCGTCATGACTGGCGCGCGACGGACTCTGCGGTTCGTCGCGCGCCTTCGCGGTGACGCTGGAAGCGCCCGGCTCCCTCACGTTTCGACGCCTCCACTGAAAACCCGCTGGACGTTGCCCACCGGATAGGCCTAGGATGGCGCCATGTCACACTCCCCGGAATTGCCATCAGGCCGTTGGTACTCTCTCTACATACTCTGCATCCTATTGCTTGCAAGTCTTCCCGCTTCCGCTGCATGGCAGGCGGGTGTGGCCCGCGTGGACATCACGCCCACCGAGCCTATCTGGTTGGCCGGTTACGGCGCCCGCACGCGTCCTTCGGAGGGAGTCCGCCAGCACATCTTCGCGAAGGCGCTGGCGCTCCAGGACGGCGCGGGCCAACCCACCATGCTCGTCACCTCGGACCTCCTGGGTTTTCCTCGCGAGGTTTCCGACGTCATAGCCGCGCGCGTCGAGAAGCAGTTCGGCCTGCCCCGCGAGCGGCTGCTGCTGAACTCTTCCCACACGCACAGCGCGCCGGTTATCGGTCACATGCTGCTGGCCGCATACCCCTTTGGTGACGCGGAGCTGGCGGTCATTCAGCGCTACACCGCGCACCTTGAGGATCAAATTGTAGAGATGGTCGGGCGCTCCCTCCACGACCTGAAGCCTGCCGAACTGAGTTTCGAGCAAGGCCTGGCGGGCGTGGCCGTAAACCGCCGCCGCGTCGGCCACCGCGACTACCCGGGGCCGGTCGATCAGGACGTTCCGGTGCTGGCCGTGCGGACGCCCGAGGGTACACTGCGCGCCGTGGTTTTTGGCTATGCCTGCCACAATACCGTTCTGGATGATTACCAGGTGAATGGCGATTGGGCGGGCTATGCGCAGGCCGCACTCGAAAGGGCGCATCCCGATGCTGTGGCACTGTTCGTCGAAGGCTGTGGCGCAGATGCCAATCCGCTGCCACGCCGGTCGGTGGCTCTTGCCCAAGGGTACGGTGAGAGCGTGGCCGCTGCGGTCGAGGAGGTATTGAAGGGGCAGATGCGGCCTCTGTCGGGTCCTCTGCGCGCGGCGTTTGTGCGGGTGGATCTGGCTTTTGAGCCTCCGCCCACACGGCAGGAACTTGAATCCCGCTTGCACGACGAGGATGTTTATACTCGGCGCCATGCCAAGCTCATGCTGCAAGCCCTGGATCGCGACGGCAAACTGCCGGACCGCTATCCTTACCCCGTTGAGGTCTGGCAGTTCGGTAAGGACCTGACGCTCATCGCACTGGCCTGCGAGGTCGTCGTGGATTACTCGCTGCGCTTCAAGCGCCAGTACGGGTTCGACAACGTCTGGGTGGCGGGGTACTCAAATGACGTCTTCGCTTACATCCCCTCCCTCCGGGTGCTGCGGGAAGGCGGCTACGAAGGCGGCGGCGCCATGCTGGTCTACGGCCAGCCCGCCCCCTTCACGTGGGCCGTGGAAGAAACCATCGCTGAAAAGGTGGATGAAGTCGTGAAGCAACTGCGCGTGCCCTAAAGGACGCATTGAGGTAGCGCTGAGGTGCGCGTAGTCTGCGCTCCTCAGCGGCTTCTCCATTCGGCATGCTTGTATCCGCCCTGCATAACGACAATTTCGAGTGAATTCATTGCAGAGGAAGAACCGCAAAGGAAGCCCAACTGCGGCTACCTTTGCGCTACTCGACCTCCGGCCCACCCGCTGAGAACTCTCATAGACATCCCCTCCCCGCAGGGTGTCTACTACCCCCACCGGAATTCTCTCGAAAACCGGTTTTCATGAAGCGAGGTTTGTATGGACCGCAAAGACTTTCTGAAGAAGTCCATCGGGATGTGTTCGTTCCTCGCCTTGGGTCCCGTGGCGCCGTGCTGTGCTGAGGCCGGGGAGGGGAAGCCTCCGGGAACGTCTTGTGAGAAGAAACAGGAGTTCGCCCAGATTTGGGTGAAGCGGATGTTCGACATCCTGGACGCCCAATTGGATGACGCCACGCGCAGGAAACTGATGGAGACCATGGGCGAGACGTGCTACCGCGGCTCGCTGGGGGAGGCAGCCAGGGAAACTCCCAAGCCTCTGGAGACTGACGCGCTGGTGGCCGGCATGAGGCAATACGGCGGCGAAGAGATGGCCCGGCGCGAAGGCAACACGATCTACTTCCAGTACATCAAGAATCCCGACGGCCTGCGCGTGGCCGATGGCTTCTGCCTCTGTCCGCTGGTCGAATCCGGACCGCCGGGTCTATCGGGAACGTACTGCCAATGCTCGGTGGGTTACGTGCGGGCCATGTTCTCGCGCTTGCTGGGCAAACCCGTCGAGGTCGAACTCACCGAGTCGCTCAAGCGCGGCGGCAAGGCCTGCCGCTTTACCATCCACGTGTAACCGCTGTTTCCACGTTGGAAATTGACACTGACCTGACCTCTGCGGATCGCGCCGAGGCCACAGCCACTTGCTTCCGAGTGCAAACCCATTCGCCCGGGATGTCACCAACGAGAGCGGCACTTCTACGCGTAGGGCGTTTATGGTCAAAGTGCCAGGATTTGGAGACTTGAAGTGCTGGCAATTAGCTTTTGAACCAGTCATCAGTCGCTGTCCCGGCGCTATAATGCCATCCACACTTGTTTCTAAACGCAGCCTCAGGAGTTTCTCTGTCGCTCAGCAGAAGAGAGGAGCAGCGCGTGGAGGAACCCATGAACAGCATTGTGACGGCCAAACGCCTTGATCTGTGGGCTAACAGTCGCGACGGTGAGGACGAACTTCCAGGACTCGTTGCCTCGCTGATCCGAGCTTCCTGCCCCAGTCTCCAATCGTATCGTTTCCCACACGGTGACGCTTCGCGGACGCACGGATTCGATGGGGAAGCGATTGTCGAAGAGAGGAACATCTTTGTTCCGCAGGGCAGCTCAATTTGGGAATGCGGGGCTGGGCAGGACTACAAAACAAAGGCCAACAGCGAATACAAGAAACGAACAAGTGGGCTGAGTGCGGAGGAGCGACGTAATCTAACGTTCATCTTCGTCACTTCGCGCATTTGGGATACTGGGCGGAAAGAATGGTTAGATCAAAGGTCGTCCGATGGTTGGTTGGAGGTGCGACTCCTTGATGCCGTCCAACTGGACCATTGGCTCGCCGACTGCCCTACTGTTGCTATCCCCCTAGCACGTAGACTCGGGGTGATTCCGGCGAACGGAGCCAAAACGCTGGACCAGTTTTGGGGCGAGTACAGCCCGACGTTTGCTCCTGAGTTGAAAGAGGAACTGTTGTTAATTGGTCGGGAAGAAAGGGCAAAGCAACTCTGTGAAGCGCTGAGGGCTGGAAGGCCAGACTTAAGCAAGTGGCAGGCCGACTCACCAAAGGAAGCTATTGCTTTTGTCGCCGCGGCCATCATGAAGGCTGAAGCCGAAACTTCCCGTTTCCTACGTGCCAAAACCCTCGTTCTTGAGACACGGGAGGCGGCAGAAATTGTGCCGCCTACCAATAATCTCATTTTGATACTACCACCCACAGCAAGCAGCATGGGCCCTGCGCTGGCCAGGAAGAACCAGGTGATTCTCGTTCTAGGTAGTGACGACCGCGCCGAGCAAAAGGAAGTACTTGAGCAAATGAATACCAAAGATTTTGCTGCAGGCCTGAAGGCAATGGGTAAGGAGGATGAGGAGGCGTTTCGCCTGGCCGGATTGTGCGGTCGGAGCATCACAGTGCTATCTCGGCTAATTCCTAGCGGCAGAGTCGAACTCCCGCAATGGCACAACGATCCTCAATTGGTACCTTTTGTTTTAGCGGGAGGGTGGGATGCCTCAAACAAGCACGATTGCAGTGTGCTCGAGTATCTTTCTAATACGGAGTATGAAAACCTTGGCGCAGAACTGCTCCGGCTAACGGCCCTTCCCGACGCCCCGTTGGACCTCGACGGCTCAGTGTGGACGCTTCGCTCGCCGAAGGACTCATTTACATTACTCGGTTGCCTTATCGACGCCGCGTCCCAAGAGCGATTCCGCGAGGTCTGCGGGGCGGTTTTCTCGGAGAAGGACCGGACCCTCGATATTCCAGAAGGCAAGAGGCCAGTAATTCCCATGAGAGGGGAAGATTTTCAATACTCCGAATGGCTGAGACGGGGATTAGCAAGGACTCTCCTACTTATGTCCGGCCTGCATCAAGCCGCGAAGTTTAAGGTCATCGGTTCCACGCCTGAAGCATATGTAGAAGGAGTTGTCGGTTCTATACCCGGAATCTCAAATGACATTCGGGTATTGGCAAGCCTAAAGCGTGAGTTCCCGCGTCTTGTGGAGGCGGCGCCACGCCCTTTGGCATACGCCCTCGCGCGGGTGCTCGAGGGTGACAGTACAGGCTGGGCAGAGGTTATCTTCCGCGACAAGAAGGACGACTCGATATGGAGTTCATTTAGTCCGCACACCTACCTACTCTGGGGTCTAGAAACCATGGCGTGGAACCCCGATTACCTTCACCGAGCCGCGTCTATCTTACTCACCCTTGCGGAGTTTGATCCGGGAGGCAAGCTCGCGAACCGACCACTGAGCAGCCTTCGAGACATATTCCTCGCTTGGCGGCCAAATACCTACGCGTCACCGGAAGAAAGAATCGCGGTCCTCCAAGCGATTTGCCGCAAGCGTCCTGGCGTTGGGCTGCAGTTGCTGATGTCCTTGCTTCCTAGAGGCCACGACTTTTCGAGCGGTACGGCTAAGCCCCGTCTCAGAGATTTTGGCGAGGCGAAGAGTAAAGCGACAACATGGGCGGACAAGGAAACTGCCGAGCGACAGTATGCAGACTTAGCTGTCGAGTTGGCCGAAACCGACATCAATCGTTTGTCAGCACTGGTTGAAAGCTTGGCACAGGTAAAGCCTCAGACGCGTGAGCGAGCAATTGCTGCGATTAGGACGAGCGCGAGAACTGCGCCCCCTGATGCCGTGTTTCAGCTTTGGTCCAAACTGAACGATTTTGTGCAGCGACATCGGAACTTTCAGGATGCGAACTGGGCACTGAAACAAGATCAACTAAGCCCTTTGGAGGAACTCTGCAAGGAAATTGCACCGCGGGACCCGGTTCGCCGGATCAGATGGTTCTTCGACGAGTTTGCTCCTCGTGCCGGGCCATCTTCGGGACAAGATTACGTTGCGGAAGCCAACCGTGATCGGCGCGATGTTTTGGGCGCTCTGTTGCGGGACCATGGTATTTCGGCGGTCCTCGATTTGGCGAGAGCCACGAAAAATCCCCATCTTGTGGGGTATGCGCTTGCGGAGGCTACTGACGACCTCGAAATTCTCCGTAACGCGATCTCCCTTGCGGTCGCCACAGGGTCTGGTGTGGACCCGGATTTCGCAATGTCCCTCTCTGGGGCGGCACATGTGTTACGTGGGCAAAGTTGGGACGATTGGGTCGGCCAGTTTGCAATGGCGCTCGATTCGGTGACTGCGGCAAGTCTGTTTTTTAGATGGGAAGATGCGCGTCGGACATGGGACTTCGTCACGGCGTTAGGGCCGGAAATCGAGAGGGAATACTGGAGCCGAAAACGAGCGTTTCGGCCGTCTTCGCAGGAAGATGCCGGGTTCGCATTTGATAAGTACGTGGCAGTTGGGCGGTTCAGCGCGATAATCGAAATGGTTGCGTACCACGAAACCCTACTGACGACTGACAAGTGCATTCAAGCACTTCACGGGCTCGCCTCCGAACTGAGTAACGAGGCGTGGAAGTTGCAGCACGTTCACTATGAGATAGTCCACATGATTCAGGTTCTGCAGCAACGAGAAGATGCCGAAACCGAAAAACTCGCAGCCATCGAGTACCAATATCTGGCGCTGCTGGAATTCCAAGCGGAGCCCGTTGCTCTCAATTGTGCACTTGGCAGGTCGCCGCAGCTCTTTGTAAGCGTGATCAAGGACGCATTCCGGCCGGCTTCAGGGGAGACCGGAGAAATCACGGATGAGCGCCGCTCACGTGCACAGCAAGCATATCGGTTGCTTCATTCCCTCAAAACGGTGCCGGGCTTCTCTGAAGGCGCGCAGGACCTTGATTACCTTCGGTCATGGATCACGGAGGTAAGGAGGCTTGCGCGGGAGGCAGACCGGGCAGTCATTACGGATCAGCAAATTGGGCAAATTCTCGCCTATGCACCTCTGGATGCGGAAGACGGCGTGTGGCCAGCAAAGCCCATTCGGGGCCTTATCGAAGAACTTGCCAGCGAGCAAATCGAGGCGGAGATTGCTATCTGCCGTTTTAACCAGCGAGGGGTGTTTACGAAAGCAGTTTACGATGGCGGCGGGCAAGAAAGGGGGCTGGCCAACCAGTACCGCAGATGGGCGGAAGTGGCCCGCCAGTGGCCTCGTACGAACGAACTATTGCGTCGGATCGCCGACGATTGGGACGCCCACGCGAGGCGCGCGGACATAGAAGCTGATCTCGATCAGTTGCGCGATGGTCAATGAGCCTGTAGCAGTACGTGCCTGGGAAATACTTGGCCTCCGCTCGGGTTGCGCCTCGACCTAATGCCATTCGTGCCCTGACCGTCATAGGGAACTAATCACCGGCCCCCCTCGGCTCTCCAATGGAGCGTTCCCACCGCCGCATGTTATCAGTTGCCGGTAAGTCGGCATGTCGTTGCGGGGCGCTCCGGTAAGACTTGGGTAATCATTAGTGCGTGAATGATCTACTTGACAATTTATCTGAGTTGTGATAGGTCTAAGGCGCGGAGGATGGCGAGGCGGGCGTGCGCCGTCTGAGAAGCGCCGCCCGGAGAGTTCATGGATCCCGAGAAGTTGCGGAAAATAGTGGCGTTAACGGCGGATGAAGGGTTCCTCGGCGACTTGCCGGTGCATTCTCGTGTTGAAAAAACACGACTTGCCGGACACATTTGGCGTGGGGTTGACACCGCAAAAAGGGGGCCCCAAAATGCGGGATGAACCCCAGAAGATGTTGATAAAAAGCAAGTTAAAAATACAAATTTTGGAAACAGGCCTCAAACCCGAGAAGTGTCTGAAAAATAAGGCAGTTATCGCTGTAAACCCGAGAAGTAGTTGAAAACAAATTGGTTAATCAGAAGTTACGGCGAAAACAAGCTTGCGCGAGACGGTCTTGAGTAGGGGCGCACGGCTGTGCGCCCCGGCTCGCTTGGCAAGAGCGCGGCGCGTGACAGCCTGCCTATCCTCAACTTGACCGGTCGGTTATGCTACTCAACACCTCAGCATAAGAAGGTGGCGAATGCGACTCGGAAAGTACTTCCTAGCTATGGGAATCGGGCTGGCGATTGCGGGCGCGACTCCCAACTTGCAGAGCGCGGTAGCGAGTACAGAGAAGAACCACGCGCCGGGCGTGGTTACCTGGCCTGCGCCGCGGGAAGAGAAGCTCTTCGCGGACTACACGCTGCGTGTGAACGGCCGCGCCGTACCGGTTTACGCCTGCCGCGTCTCGGCCATGCCGTTCAACCAGGTGTGGCCCGGTTACCAGCGGCCGCTGGATCAGACGGAACTCGCCGGCTTTGCGTACTGGGAAATGTCCGGCCCGGTCCGCGTGGAAGTGACTGTGGCGCGCGCCTTCCGGTCGGTTGTGGTGCGCCCCAGTTCGCGGGGAATCCATCCGGCGACGAAAGGCTCCCTGGTTACGTTCGAGTTGCAGCGCCCGGGACAATTCACCGTGGAAGTGGACGGCACACATCACGCGTTGCACTTGTTCGCTGACGCGCCGGACGTCTCGCCCCCGCATCCTGGTGATTCGAATGTGCTGTACTTTGGGCCGGGCGTGCATCGGCCGGGCAGGATTCTGCTCAAGAGCGGCCAGACGGTTTATGTGGCGGGTGGAGCGGTTGTCTACACGGCCATCGAAGGGCGCGGCGTCGAGGGCGTAAGGATCCTCGGACGCGGCATCATCGACACCAGTGAATTCGCGCGCGAGGTGGGCGGCGGTTCCATTCATCTTGAGGACTGCGCCAGCGTTAAGGTGGACGGCGTCATCCTGCGCGATTCGGACCTATACGGCCTCAGCGCCTTCGGGTCCCACGACCTTGAGATTTCCGGCGTCAAGCTGATCGGCTTCTGGCGTTATAACACCGATGGCATTGATATGTGCAATACCCAGAATGTGACTGTTCGCGATTCCTTCATTCGCTCGTTCGACGACTCGCTGGTGCTGAAAGGCGTCAAGGGCGACTCGGGAGGTGCGCGGCCGCTCCCCGGGCAAAGCTTCGATAGCCAACCGGAGCGCGGCTTGCGCATCAGCGGCCTCGTCATCTGGTGTGACTGGGGCAGGGCGCTCGAGATTGGCGCGGAGACCTCGGCGCCGGAGATGGCCGACGTCGTCTTTCGCGATATCGACATCATCCGCAACACGCACATTGCCCTGGATATCCAGCATAGCGACCGCGCGGCCATCCACGATATCCACTTCGAGAACGTCCGTGTGGAGGTCGACGACTGGAACCCCGTGCCGACCATCCAGGAGCGGCCCGATCAGAAGTACAACCCGCACGCGATTGTCCCCGCCGGGGCCTGCGGGGGATGCGCCACGCTCCCGGGCAGCAATGAGTACTTGCCGAATCTGATGGTGATTGTCATTCACCCGACGGCCATCACGCAGGATAAGGAACAAGGAACCGTGCGCGATGTCGTCTTCAAAGACATCTCGGTGACCGGGAAGACGCTGCCGCCCTCGGCGTTCACGGGGTTCGACGCCACGCACGACGTCCGCGGCGTCGCCATCGAGAATCTGCGTTTCAACGGGAAGCCCATTACCACCGCGGCCGACGCTCACGTGCAGGTCGGTCCGTACGCGCAGGACGTGCGTGTGACAGGAAAGGCGGCGGGACAGTAGCCGCGCCGCCTCGGCAGCGGCGCAGTTGAGCCTTTGTAGCGGCGGTCTGTGGCCGCCGTCCGGCGCTCATAGACCGCCGTTAGAGCGGCTTGGGCCGCAGCGGTCTCACGTTTCTTGACCTGCTGCCGCGAAATACCCTAGTATGAGAGAATTGTGTTTGACTGCAAACCCCGTGGCGGGGTAGCTCAGTGGTAGAGCGAGGGTCTCATAATCCCTAGGTCGGGCGTTCGATCCGCCCCCCCGCTACCAACGTTCCCTCATTCATATCTCAACGTCACCATGGGATCGACTCTCGCCGCCCGGCGTGCAGGCAGGTAGCTTGCGAGCAGTGCAATGCCCAGCAGGAGCGCTGGGACCACGAGCAGCGTGGCGGCGTCGTAAGTGCTCGTCTGATAGAGCGTCGCGCGGACCAACTGCGCGCTGAGGGGAAACAACGCAAGCCCAATCGCGCAGCCTGCTGTGGCGAGTCCGGCGCCACGCTTCATGACCATCCAGCACACGCCCGCTCTGTCCGCTCCCAGTGCCATGCGGATGGCGAGTTCCCGCCGGCGCTGTGCGACCAGGTATGACATCACGCCGAACAGTCCGACCAGCGCCAGCACCAAGGCCGTCAGCGCGAAGGAGAGCATCAGGAGCGTGGTGAAGCGCCGCTGCGCCACCGATTCGGAGATGAGTGTTTCGAGAGTGGTGAAGTTGTAGATCGGGAGGTCTCGATCCAGCGACCATACCTGCTGCTGCACTTCGGTGAACAGGGTCGTGTCGTGCTGCCGTGCAGGGTCGAGGCGCATCACCAGGGCGGTCCGTTCGCTGGCCCCGCTTTGGACCTGGAACATCGAGTGGTAGATCATGGGTGGAGGATCGTCGTCGAGCGCCGCGATGCGCACGTCTCGGGCGATGCCGACAATGGTGAACAAGGCGCGGCCGCCCCAGTGGAACCGCTGGCCAATCGGGTCCTGCGCGGGGAAGTACTGGCGCGCCAGGGTTTCGCTGATGACGGCCGCGGGCGGCGTGTCGCGCCGGTCCTCAGCAGTGAAGTCGCGGCCGCGCAGAATGGGGATGCCCATCGCATGGAAGTAACCGGGACTCACGAGAGAGTTTTCCGCCCAATGAAAGTCGTCGGACGCGGCGTGTTCGAGACGGAATCCGATCTCGCGAGTGTCGCTCAGCGGCAGGTGACTCGCGGCCGCGACCACCTGCACGCCATGCAAGTGCGAAAGGCGGTCGAGCAGTTCTTTCTGCACGGCTTCGCGCTTGGCAGGATCGGGGTAGCGGGCTCGGTCGAACAGCGTGCGCACGATGAAGGCGCCTTGGGGACGAAACCCCAGAGGCGCATTCAAGACTCGCACGAAGCTCTGGAGAACCAACCCGCCACCGACCAGGAGAACCAAGGCGATGGCGATTTCAGCCACGGCCACGAAGCTCTGCAGCCGGTGCGTGGTGCGAAGGGTACCCGCCTGCGCGGATTCCTTAAGGCAATCCTGCGGCGAAGTGTGCGCCAGGCGCCAGGCCGGGACAAATCCGAAAAGCAGGGTGGTCACGACCGAGACGATGACCGTGAACAACAGCGCGGAAGGATTAAGAGCCACTTCCTGCAAGCGCGGCACGTCTGCGGGACCGAACCTTCGCATTCCCTCGACCAGCGCCACGGCCAGGGCAAGTCCAGCGCCCGCGCCGAGGACTGAAAGCACAAGGCTCTCGACGAGGCATTGGCGCAGCAGACGGGACTGCGCGGCTCCAATGGCGCTGCGAATTGCCATCTCGTGACTGCGATGGCTGCCGCGGGCAAGCAGCAGGTTCGCAACGTTGGCGCAGGCGATCAGCAGCACGCAGGCGACAGCAGCCGCGAGCAGCATGACCAGAGGCCGCGCCTTTTGGACCGTATAGGCTGCAAAACGGTGTACGTGGGGAACCACTCTCACGGTGCCGGGATAGTGATACTCCTGCATGAATCCGTCGGCGACGGTTACAACATCCGCTTGCGCCTGCCGCAACTCCACGCCGGGCCGCAGGCGGCCGATGAAGCCAACACCGAACTCCCGCAGGCGATCCTGGATGCGATCCGGAGGGAAGATTTCGGGCACCCAAAGGTCGGTGCGCTCGGAGAGCGGCGCTCCGTCAAAGGGGAACTGAAACGACGGTGGCATCACGCCCACGACCACGTAAGGCTTTTCGTCGAGCTTCAGCGTCTTGCCCAGAATGCGCTCGTCCCCACTGAAATGGTGTTGCCAGAAGGAATAAGAAAGCACCGCCGCGGGAGCGCTTCCCAATTTCTCCTCGTCGGCCGTGAACGTGCGTCCGAGTCGCGGGGAGACTCCCAGCAGCGGAAACAGCGAGGCGCTCACCGCGGCGGCGTTCACTCGCACGGGAGTCCCTGCGCCGGTCAGGTTGAATCCTGCCTCTTCGTAGGCCGCCGTCTGCATGAAGGAATGGTTGCGGTCGCGATAGTCCAGATACTCGCCAGCCGCCACGCCGATTTCCGAGTCGCCACCCATGTGCGGCAGGCTTTCCGACACAATCACCAGTTGTCCGGGATTTCGATACGGCAGCGGCCTCAGCAGAATCGTATCAACGAGACTGAATATCGCCGTGTTCGCCCCGATTCCCAGAGCCAGTGTGAGAACTGCCACCACTGTGAAACCAGGACTCTTCCGGAGGACACGCACGCCGAATCGCAGGTCCTGCAATGTGGTTTCAATCAGATTCACCCGTCGCATGTCGCGACACTCCTCTTTGATCTGTTCCACGCCACCCAGTTCGCGAAAAGCGGCGTAACGCGCTTTCTCGGGAGTCATCCCTTGCGCCACCTTTGTTTCAGTCAGGTGCTCCAGGTGGAAACGGAGTTCGTCGCTCAGTTCCTGTTCGACGCGGCCGCGCCGGAACAGCGAACGAAGTCGCAGTGCAAGCTTGTCAAGCGAGCGCATGATTTGTTCCTCGTGCTCAGCGATCGGCTTCCGAGCCCTCTTTGTGCTTTTCGGCCCGCATCCTGGGGGCTCCGGATGGAGATGAGGTTTTTGCTGAAAGCTGATGGCCGGCCGCTGACAGCTTCTCTCACGACATCTCCAGCACCAGACCAATCGCTGTCGAAAGCCTGTTCCAGTTGGCTTGTTCCTGCTCCAAGTACTTTCGCCCTGCCGCGGTCAGCGAATAGTACTTGGCGCGGCGATTGTTGTCGGACTCGCCCCACTTTGCCCGGATCCAGCCGTTTTGCTCAAGCCGGTGCAGGGCGGGGTAGAGCGCTCCCTGGTTCACCTGAAGCACGTCCTTCGACACTTGCCGGATACGCTGAGCGATTCCCCATCCGTGCATGGGTTCGAGCGCAATGGTTTTGAGAATGAGAATGTCCAAGGTGCCTTGGACAAGGTCAGTCGGTTTGCCCATCTTTCCTCCTCTCGACTATTGACAGGTACTTATACGGCGGGTCCTGTCAATAGTCAAGGGGAAGGAGTGGTGAAGGCACGGTGCCTTAATTTCAAGACAAGCGCCGCTCTTTAGGGCGGCGCTTGCCGGGCCAAAGCCCGCCGCTAAAACTGAAAGTCCACTAGGGTTTCAACCAGCGGTCCAGCCAGTCGAAAGCCTCTTCCTGCATTCGCAGGCTGAAGAGATGAGGGTGGTCATAGAATTTGCCTTGACAGTTCGACGCTGCTCCCGCCTTGGCATAAATGGCCGCGATTTTCGTCAGGGCCTCTTTCATGCCTGCCATGGGGTAAAGCTCATCCCGCGAGCACTGCTGGACCATCAGCGGTTTGGGAGCCATGCAGCCGATGACGTCCGGCAAATCCAGGAAGTGGGCGAGCCCGGGCAGGAAGTGGACGAAACTGTGGGTGTTAACATGCGCTCGAATCATTGGCCGCAGGCTGGACATAAACCCTACGGTGACCGCACACTGGATGCGGTCTTCGAGGGCGGCGAGAAAATCCGTTCGATACCCTCCCATGGAAATTCCGACGCACCCGATTCGCGTGGGATCCACTTCGGGGCGGCTGGCGAGGTAGTCCACGGTTCGAAGATCGTCCCAATGAACGATCCCTTGCCAAGTGGTACCGGCCCAGCAAAGCGACTTAGCCAGTGTCGCTTCACCGTCACTGGCGCGGTGATTCAGATACTGCACGTCTTCCCGCGAATACTTCAGACGGTCGAGCCCTAACTTCTGGGCATCGCCTCCGAACATTGTCCGGCGCTCGCCAAAATAGAACGCGTCGATGGAAATGACCACGTAACCCCGGCGGCACAAGGCCAAAGAGGTGGAGCGCCCTTCGTAGTTCTCCTGCCGGTACTCGGTGATGGCGGGCGAATCCCCGTCCGGCATGGGCATGACCTTCTCTTTTCCGTAAACGAACATGCCTCCGTGCGAATGGAGATCCACAATGGCGGGGCGAGGGCCCTTTCTCCCTTTGGGAATCAGAACGTAGGCAGGGACCCGAAACCACGGCGTTGTGGAGAAGAGGAGCTTTTCCTGGATGTACTCTCGCGTTTCCCATCGGCCTACGGTTTCCGGAGAGGGCGAAACACGGGGCGGAGCGTAATGAAGGAGGTCCAGGACCTTTCCCTGTACAGCTTGGCGGTAGGCTGCGGCCCCCGAGTAATCGCGCTGCAGCCACGAGAGGGGGTACTGGCAGCGGTCCGCGAGCCCCTTGATTCCCGGAAAGAGAGTTCCGATGTCGCTCCCACCCGCAGGGATATCAGTAGCCGGTGCTGCCAAAGCGGGCGCCGCGCTCTGGGGTAGACCGGCCCAGGCGAGCACGCCAAGGGACTTCAAACAGGACCGGCGGTCAACCCCATGGGGAGTCACGTCTGCTCGTATCGTTTTCATGTCACCTCACCTCGGAGTCAGTCATTAACGCAGGTCGAGCGCCGCGACGCATGTCCTGCGCGGCTAGCCCTCGGATCTGTTTCTTCCTGCATCACCGTCGTTCCGACTGAAGATTGTCCTGAAGCCTTGCCGCCCGGCGCGCTTGGCCAGCAAGAAGGCTGCGGTTCCGCCTCCCATGCCCACTCCCACTGTTGCTAGCGTCCATCCGATTCCTTCCGGTTGCAAGAGCGAGAGCACCATCACGAGGACGACCAGATACCCGGTTGTAACGCCCACGGCCTTGGCCATGGTTTTCAGCAGATCCCATTTGGAGGCTGGCGCTGGTTCCACATAGGCGTTGCTGAAAAGCGTCATTTCCTCGGGTTTGGAGATTCGGTTGAAGCTCCACCACGTCACACCAGCCAACAAAAGAAGCTCGAACGGGCGCATATGCCTTTGAAACGGCGTGTACTCATAGGCATCGAGCGAGCCGGGGACAACCGGGTACAGAGAGTGCCCGACGCTGCCAGCCACGCCTTCGGTCAGCGGGCTTACGATCAGCGTGTACAGGAGACCGATCACTCCCGAAGACAGAAAATCGGCGAAGAACGTGGAGTTGAACTTCTCAGACGGCTGGTCGAACGGACGGGTCAGGACGCGTGCCATCCAGAACCCCACCATGGTGCCGGCAAACTCAACGGGCAGGTCGATTTCATCGCTTGAATGAGGACTGCTCAAATAGCCTGCCTTCTCTGCCCATGCCATGCTGAAAAACCAGAAGAGTCCCACGTTCATGAGGATTCGCGCGAACCGCAGTGGCTGCTCAACGTCCGTCGCGACTACCGAAGCTGCGGGGTTCAGGCTCATTGGTCCCTGATCTCGAAACGACCGGTAGATTTTGACGAAGACCAGGGCAAAAAGAACGCTGACGATCGCCGGGCCCATGAGGAAATCGTTCCCATGCGAGTATTCGATCCGGTAGAGAGAGTCGCCGAGCGATGAGACGATGTGATTCAGGCCGTTGTGAATCCACGTCCCGGGGCCGAAGAAGTGGCCCTGGTTCTTGAAATGGAACTTGCCGTCGTTTCTGAACTCAGAGAAGAAGCCGACGGTGACTGTGGCAAGCAGTGAAAGCGCCAGGCGGGTTTTCGGCCGAATCGGGAAAGTTCCGGACGAGAACAGAATGCCCAGCGCACCGGCGGCGCCGAGCATCGCCAGCATTCCGAAATTCCTGGCCCAGGGCAGATACGGCAGAGCGGCTGGCAAATTAGTGCGCACCCACGCCCAATAGAGCGCGGTATAGCCCGTCACGAGAAAGATAGGGAAAGAAATGCTGAGGAGAGCTATGGTGAGCACGACGAGGCGGTTTTTCCAGGGGCACATGCCTTCTTCCGCGGTACGGGCGTCGGCCTCCGATTGCGCCAGTCAGTCACCCGGCGCGACGGACGATGCGGATTGCCGTCGAGGTTCTCTTCACGCCGGATTTTGCCCACATCATACAGCAGGGGAGGACTGCTGAAAAGAAAATGTCCGCGAGATTTGCCGTCAACCTCGTGTTAGGAACTTCTTTCTTAGCCGCGGAGTGGAGTGCCAGAACAGGATGAAGATTAGTGATGACCGCAGCGACAGAGGCGTACGGACAAGGGTAAGCGTGCTAACTGAGTGAAATGTACAACAACGGGCTGGCGGAGAGGGTGGGATTCGAACCCACGTTGGAGTTTCCCCCAAACACGCTTTCCAAGCGTGCTCCTTCAGCCACTCGGACACCTCTCCGCGGCATCAGACCGGAGGAACCTCTTAAGGCCTGAAGGCACACATTCTCTTCAGCTCCTCACGGCAACTTGAGCAGTATAACATTCACAGGCACGGCGGGCTAGAAGGGATGTGTCGCGAGTCTCTTCTTCCCTTCCCTTGCTTTTTCTCCCGGCAACTTATACTGTTTTGACCGTCGCTTATGTTGCGTTCTCTTTTGCTCTACCTTTCTGAGCACGAGCGTGCCAAGGAAATCCTCACCCGGTACACACTGGGCCGGGGTCTGGCGAGGCGTTTTATTGCGGGAGAACGTCTCGAGGATGCGGTGGCTGTCGTGCGCCGGTTGAATAGCGAGGGCTTTCGCGTGACGCTGGATTTCCTGGGTGAAAGCATTCGGGAGATAGCCCAAGCGCAAGCCGGTTGCCAAGTTTACCTCGAAGTCCTGGATCGTCTTGCCGCCGAGGGGCTGGACTCCCACGTTTCAATCAAACTTACCCAGTTGGGCCTCGGCATTGATGAGGCGCTGGCGCGACAGCATTTGAGAGCTATTACGGAGAAAGCAGCAGAGCACCGCAACTTTGTACGGATTGACATGGAAGGCTCGGCGTTCACGGAGGCGACCTTGCGAGTGCTCCGCGCCGTCGACGCACCCCGGGAGGTCGCGGGCGTGGCTCTCCAGGCGTATCTCTACCGCACCGAAGCCGATGTGGAGGAATTAATCAGGTACGGCGCGCGTGTTCGCTTGGTAAAAGGCGCCTACAATGAGCCTCCCGACATCGCCTTCCCGCGCAAACCGGATGTAGACCGCAACTTTGAGAAGCTCACGGAGAAACTGCTCGCGAGCGGAAGCTACCACGCGATCGCCACGCACGACGACCTTCTGATCGCCGCCGCCGAGCGCTTTGCGCGGCAGCACCACATTCCCCCCGAGGGGTTTGAGTTCCAGTTGCTCTACGGCATCCGGCGCCGTCTGCAGCGCGAACTCCTCCGGCGCGGCTGGCGGGTGCGGATCTACGTTCCCTTTGGCGACGATTGGTACGCTTACTTCATGCGGCGCCTTGCCGAGCGGCCCGCCAATCTTCTCTTCCTCATGCGGAATCTCCTTCGAGCGTGAGGCAGGCCATCGGCGTCGGCACAGCGTGCGACCCCACGTTGCGTCTTCACGGTAGCCGGCTGCCGAACACTAATTGCCAATTCGATAGACTTTCAGGGAAACTCAGGCGAGTTCTTCACCGCGCAGCCGCGCGAGCGCCGTGCGGACTTCTTGTTGAGTGGGAAGCGAAAGGGCCCCTGCGTCGCAGCCTTCCAAACAGATCATGCAGCCGGGAGCGCATCGGAGCGGATGTGCTACGAAGGGCTGGCCGGTCGTACGGTCCCATTCAAAAACTTCGTTGGGGCAGAAGTTCAGACACCGCAAGTCCCGGCGGCACCGTGCGTGATCAATACTCGGGAACCACGGAAAAGCCGCGCGAAAGTGGTCTGGCAAGGTCATTATCCTTCCTTTACGCGTCACACGAATAACCCCACGGGTTATTCCCAGAGGGCTTTCAGTGGCCGTGCTTGTCAGAATCGGCAAGCCCCGTCAGCCTTTCTCGAATTCGCTCCAAGATGCCGTCGTTGGTGGCGTCGCGAGCGTCCAAGGGAACGAATTGCTTGTCGTCAACCCCCGTGTCTCGCAGTACCTTCTTGAAGAGCTTCTTCTGCCTGTCTTCGGCACAGGCACAAACCAGCACGTACGTGTCGGGGTCGTCTTCGGCACTCCGCAGGATATCCTGAAGAATCTCTTGGCCGCTCTGCCCGCAAAGCTGTGGATGCACCGCAGCGTAATCGACGTCCAGTTCCGATTCAATATCAAGCGCCAATGTGTTCATGTCCGCATGGCGAAAGGGGTCCAGCCCTTTGCAATTGCAGATCAAGGTTTTGACCTTCACTTCTTTCCTCCTGGAACCTCAGCGTCAGGTGCACCCGGCTTCAGAACTCTGGCTCGCCCGGCAATCTACCCCCTGGCCCTAGCGACAGAAATACCCGTGCATATACATTGCCATCCATGTGAAATTTCCAAGGCCCGCTCACCTAAAGCACAACCCGCTTATAATCAATATGTTGCATTATCCTCAAAATTCTCATGCGGAAGAACTAAGTGGTTCGAGAGGCTTTTAGCTCATTCCCAGTCACGGAAAGGCGTACGACATCACCCCAATTCTAGGTTGAATCCGCCCCATTCGGGCGAGTGTCAAAATTAGCCTCGCCGCGCTCCAACAACACCCTCGCAGCGCCGGGGCCACTGGCTCTCGAAGGAGCAGTCACAGGCTGTCCCCAAATACCGCTCTTGTCCCAGATGCACAGCTCCAGCCGATGTTCCCGGCCCGCCTGTCGCTTACTCCAGGTGAAACACTTCCTTCATCATCGGGAAGCGCTCGCCAGGCTTCAGGTTGGTGATCGGATCGAAGAGGTGGCCCATTTCCTTTTGCCAGCGCAGGTTAGTAGGATCTTTGTCCAGAATCCCCCAAGCGCGTTCGAAATCATCGACCTTCATCACCAGAAACAGATCGAGGTCGCGCCGAAAAACAGAATAGTCGGACACGCCCACCTTTTTCAGCTTGGCCAGCAGTTCGGGCCACACGTTTTGGTGGGCTCGCTCGTACTCTTCAATGACGCCCGGCCGCAGCCGGAGCCGGAATGCTACCCGTGGCATACTGATCTCCTCTACTTTGGAAGGGTCACAACTGCAACTGCAAATCCACCCAGCGATACATCATCGCTGCGAAGTCGCCCGGCAGCAGGCGGCTGGAAGGCTGTTTCCTGGTCGACGACTTCAACGCGACCTCCCGCAGCCCCTGGGATCGACACCACGCAGCCCTGAAGCCGCTTATTCACCAGCAACACCTTGTGCTGGCCCTCGCGGGTCGCAAACCCCTGCGCATACGCTTCCGAGTTATTCGGACCTTCGGTCGCAACCAGCTTGTCGCCGGGCCTCAGATTGTCGTGAAGCAGCTTGAGCACCCAGTAACGGGCGTTGGGCTGCCCGGTCTCCCAATCCACCATGGTGACCGACGGGAACTGCGTAGGATAACCAACCAGCTGTGACTCTCCCACGACGTCAATGCCCTGTTTTGCCAGCTCGCTGAAGACGTAAGCGTACATCGCGCCGGCCAGATTCCAGTACTCGTTGGGGATTGGTTTCGTAACGTGTCCGGGCTGGTCCTGCCCGCCGTCATCGGCGGAGATCGATCCGAGCTCGTTCACATCCGTTTGCGTTTGCGGGGAAAGGCGCTGCCGGATCGACTCAATATAACGCACGACATCAAGGAAGTGGTCGGCTTGATCAAAGAACGTGAATTGCTGGGTCTCCATCGATTGGCCCAGCGACGGGGCAGCGTAGAAATGATAGGTGATCATGTCGAGTGGAATCCCAGGCTTGTGGTGGCGATGATCCAGGAAATATTCGAACGTCTTCGGCGCATATCCGGGCCGCGCCAACGCCAGGGCTGCGAACTTCGTATGCGGCGAGACCTGATGGATAGCCGCGGCGATCGCATCATAGCGGGCCGTGTATTGTGCCGGCGTCATGGAGTGCTCGTAATCGACTTCGTTGAAGACCTCCCAGTAGTCGAACTTGTAGTGGTGATCGGACTTGTGCATTATCCCAAGTTCATCCTTGAAGCCGCCCTGCGTATACCAGCTCACGAGACGGGCGTAGTAGTCGGCGAGTTCCTTCAGGCTCGGGTCACGCAGTTCGGTTCCCTGTTCGTAGTTCCACACCACCTGGTCAGGATCGGCAGGGTAGGGGATCGGCGCGGGTGTCTTCCACATCCATTGGGGCGGCGTGCTGAAGTTGATCATCACGGAATGCCCGGCGATGGCGTTCATGAAGTCCGCCGTCATAGGATCGATCATAGAGAAGTCCCAGGAAGTCTTGCCGTTTTGGGGAGGCTCGATTTCCGCAACCGCCAGCTTGGGATAGGGCAGCCACGGTACGTAGCGAACCACGTCGCAACCAAGATCGTGCAGAGCGCGGAAGGCAGCATCATGAAGCGCCGCCCCGCGGCGCAGGGGAGGATTCACCACCACTTGCAGCGTGGGAGTGGTCTTCGACACACGCACAACCTTGTTCCAGTCTACTGTGACCTTGGCAGCCGGCTCCGCCGCCGCGAGTGCCGAAGCCAGAGACACCAGCAGAAAGAGCACAGATAAGAACCGCAAGATGTATTTGGCGGAAAGCATGCCGTCACCTCCAGGAAATTACGCTGCTCAATCTCGAGCACGCACCAACCGAACGTAGATAGACGGGGCAGGCTTTTCGACGTACTTGGCGAAATGCCCCGCGCTCAACACGCCATGCAATGCGAAGCCGTCCCCGCGCGCCTTGGGATCAAAGCCCCGCGGTCGGCAAGCCGCCAACACGGTCCCGGCGGCGCAGGCGCTGGCCGAGTCCCGCAAACCCATCCTCAGCAAACTGGCAGTCATAGTATCTGAGCACGCCTCCACCATCAAGGCTTCTGAAAGGCAGGGAATGGTTCGCGACCCTTCATGAATGGCCGAGTTGTCAGCGTGCTACCTACGGCTGCGGTGGAAGGAAATTATCTAAGATGTGCGCCGGCGCCGATCCGCACTGCGCCGACGCTCACCCGTATCAGGCTTGGCGGGTGTGTCCGGCGCTGGGGGGAGGCCGCCGCCGCGGCGGTCGCCAATCCTTCGCTCCAACTGATGCTTCCTACGATCTTTGCGGCGGTCCTGTTTTCGTCGATCGCTCACCCTGGCCCCTTGGCAAAGTCACAGCGAAAACCGCGCAGGTCCAGGGTTTTCAGGAAGACTTCGGCCCGCACCAAGTCTAGCATAGTCGTCTGTCAGCGCGGGACTCGCGGCGGCGCCTTGACGCGAACGCCCATTGACCCTGGGTCATGCCTCTGGGAGAATCGTTCCCCAGTAAACGTCATGCGAGGGTAGCGGCATGGCCAGCTTTACGTCGAGACGAAATCCCGCGGGCTGCTTCTGCATACTGGCGTGTTCCTTGCTCGCACTCTCCTGCGGTTCCAGTTCGTCGCCGGGAACCGGTTCGGGAGGCAACGGCGGTGGGCAAGGAGGGGGAAGTTGCAGCAACGCCACCGTGGGCAGCGCGACGGACTACAGCACCAGCCCCACCATTTCCGGCTGCCCGGTGTTTCCAACCGACAATCCCTGGAACGCCGACGTCTCCAACTACTGCGTCGATCCCAACTCCGATCAATACATCGCGAGCATCAATCAGAATAAGCAGTACCTGCATGCCGACTTCGGCAGCGATTCTACCTATGGGATTCCCTACGTCGCGGTACCAAGCACGCAACCTCTGGTGTCCGTGATCTTCAATCAATTTCCTGACGAAAGCGATCCCGGGTCATCAAGTTCCACCTGCACCACGACCACCACCAGTGGCTGTTATCCCTTTCCGCCCGATGCTCCTGTCGAGGGTGGAAGCAATTCCACCGGCGACCGCCACGTGCTCGCGCTCTTGGCGGATACTACGCATAACACATGCACGCTCTACGAGGTGTGGGAAGCCTACAAGGACGCCAACGACAATAACTGGACTGCGGCCAACGGCGCTGTCTTCAACTTGTACTCCGACAAGCTCCGGCCCGACGGCTGGACTTCCGCGGACGCCGCGGGCTTACCAATTCTGCCCGGCCTCGCCCGCTACGACGAGGTGGCGGCAGGCGAGATCAAGCACGCGTTACGCTTCACCGTTGCCCAAACCCAGAGCGGCTACATTCACCCTGCCACCCACTTCGCCAGCAGTTCCAACGACACCGGACTTCCACCAATGGGGCTGCGCCTGCGCTTGAAAGCCTCGTATGACATCTCCTCCTACACCGGGCAAGCCCGCGTCATCCTGACCGCGCTCAAGAAGTACGGGATGATCGTGGCGGACAACGGCAGCAGTTGGTACATCACCGGAGCGCCCGATCCCGGCTGGGACGATGCGGACCTCGACCAACTCAAGCAAGTCCCCGGCAGCGCCTTCGAGGCCGTGAAGACAGGAACGATCCAAACTCAATAACGCCGAGACACGGAGCCTGCCTTACAGGGGAGCCGGCTCTAGAAGCTGCTGCAAAACCCCATGTAATCCGCGTCAGGGCACGACTTTAGTCGTGCCGGTCGAGATGTGGAACAGAGGGAGCTTTAGCTCCTGAGGAGCATCATTGGCCCTCAGCGGCTGAAGCCGCTTTCCTGAAGACGCCGCCTCGGCACGGTTGAAACCGTGCCCTGACAGCGGCCTAAACCGAGTTTCGCAAAAGCTTCCTTCCTTATCGGTGCAGCAGCTCAAGCGGTTTGCCCTCGGCCCAGGGTTTGTAGCTTGCCGCGAAGCGGATGCGTTCCTCGAGAGGCGGGTGGGTATAAAGCCAAAACTTGATGAAAGGATTGGGATCAGGATCAGCCAGATCTTGATCTCCCAGGATTTCGAGGGATCGGACCTCGGCAGCATTCGGGTCAGGAACGATTCCGTAAGCTACTTCCAGTCCAAACTGGTCGGCCTGATGCTCATAGTGGCGCGAGATTCCGTTGACCAGCGGAGCCGAGAAGAACACCAGGAGCGTGAGAACAATCAGGACGAAGGGAAAGGACGCAAGGTCACTGACGCCGTCGATCTTCGCGTGAGAGCGCATCCGCTCGAGAAGCCGATTCAAAGCGAGGAAGCCAAGGAAAGAGAAGACCAGCGCCACAGCTTCATCGGCCGTGAACTCTTTGGGGATGTGATCGAGAACGTAGTGGCCGGTCTCGTGTCCCAGAACTAACAACAACTCATCCGTTCCCATCGTCCGCAGGGCCGTGTCCCAGACCACGACGCGCTTGCTTGCGCCGAGGCCGGATACATACGCATCCACAGTTTTGGTTTTCGAGCTGGCATCCATCTCGAGAACTCGCGCAGGCGGAATCGAAAGACCCGCATGGTTGAGCATCGCCTCGATCCGTTCGACAAGCGCCGGTTGGGTCTTCGCCAGCGGCGTGAACTTCGAAAAAAGCGGTTCGATGACAAAGGGCTCAACGAGCAGGAAAGCCAAAACCAGAGGAATCGACGCGAGCCAGAAATAGAACCACCAGCGGCGCGGAGTGCGCCGGACGAGCGTGTAGAAGATCCCGGCACCGATGGTCCCCAGTGCCACCGTCACAGCCAGGCTCTTAGCCCAGTCTCCGACCCAGGAAACGAGCCCTTGCGTCGAAAGACCAAATCGGTGCTCAAGCATGAACCCGCCGTAGTAATCGAGCGGGAGGTTCAGCAAAGAGGCCACCGCCAGAAACAACAGGACGAAGATCAAGCACTGAAGGGCCCGGCGACGCGAAGCTCGGCAGGCCCAATCGCGGAAGAGCCCGCTGACCCCGGAAATCCAGAGGAGGAAATAGATGGCGAGAGAAACCAGCGTTCCCACAAAATACAGAGCGTACTGCGCGTGGGAATACGCAATGGCTTTGGCTCGGCGCTCGGACGAGTATGCTGTGCCCAATGCCGGCGCAGCGCTAGGCGCCCGGGCAGTGGCCGGAATTGCCTGGTCGCTGCGCGATGAAGAAACCACCGAGCCACCTGTGTGGCCGTACGCTGCCGCCACGAAGAGCGCCATCACCACGCTCACCCAAACAACAACAAACCGCATGTGCACAGCACCTCACGTGGGGCGGCCGGCTTAAACCTTAGGCAGCACGATTCCCTGCTGCGCCTGGTACTTACCCTTCTTGTCCCGGTAGGAAGTTTCGCACAGCTCGTCCGACTCTAAGAATATGATCTGGCAAAGGCCCTCATTCGCATAGACGCGAGCAGGGAGGGGCGCCGTATTCGAAATTTCCAGCGTGACAAACCCCTCCCATTCCGGTTCGAGAGGCGTAACATTCACAATAATACCGCAGCGGGCATATGTAGACTTTCCAACACAGATGGTGAGCACGTTGCGCGGAATCTTGAAATACTCCACGGAGCGCGCCAGCACGAAGGAGTTGGGCGGCACGATGCACTCCGCACCCTTGAACTCAACGAAGGCGCGCTCGTCAAACCGTTTTGGATCGACGATGGTGGTGTTGACGTTGGAGAAGATCTTAAACTCGTCTGCGACGCGCAGGTCGTATCCATAGGAGGAGAGCCCGTATGAAATCACGCCTGCGCGGACCTGCTTCTCCTCGAAGGGACTGATCATCTGGCAGTCCTTGGCCATACGTCGAATCCAGCGGTCATTCTTAACCGGCATGTGATGTCACCTCTCGTGTGAAACGTGGTTCCTGAGCACTCTTCAGGTCGCGGAAGGATTCCCGCCCCGCAAGAAACAGACCTGCATCATAGTTCAGGAGATTGTTCTTGACAACGGCCCGGCGCCTTTTTAGGATTAAAACCCGTATTTTCAGGAGGTTCCCGTGATAAAGCTGGACATCATTGGTGAGGTCGTCAACCGCACGAGCATCACGAAGACAAAAGCTGAGATGGCCGTGGAAACTGTGTTCGAATCCATGAAGAAGGCCTTGGCCCGGGGCGACCGCATTGAGCTGCGTGGCTTTGGCGTTTTCACTGTGAAACCTCGCAAGACCGGCATTGGGCGAAACCCGCGCACCGGAGCAGAAGTCAGCATTCCGCCCGGCAAAGCCGTCCGTTTCAAGCCGGGCAAAGAGCTGCAATCACTCTCCTAGAGGGTGTCCCGCCTTTCTCACAACTCTACCGCTGGCCGATTTGGCGCGGTGATTGTGGAGGTTGGTCGGGAAGCCAGCGGTGTTGCGTCATGATCGTGCCGAGCTGCGGGAAACGCCGCCGAGGCACCACGCCGCGCAACGTGCCGGGGAAACTGGGAGAACGCCCTCTCTGGGGTCTTGCTGCGCTTCCGCCCCGTAGAGGGAAATGTACCACTCCGCAATACGTGCGTGGGCGGCGCCGACACAGGGATCAGCCCAGGTCGGGACATGTACACGCGGGGCTTGTAAGTCAAGAGTGGCGGCGGCTACCTCGCCGAAGGGAACTCCTGGCGCCACCTGAGCGCGCATCTCGAATAATCTCCATGAAAAGAAAAGGTCTTATGGCCTTGCGCGTGGCCGCGGGTGCCCACCGAACCCTCTCGCCGCAAAACACAGGCACGATTCCGATATGTAAAATGAGAATCTCCGACAATATCCGTCACTCTCTTCCGGCGCCTGGATGGTCTTTCGGTTGCTCATCCTTTTTGAGTTATGGGGCATAGCGCGACATTTAGCCGCCGTAAGTTCTTGCATGCTGCTGTTGTGGCGGCGGCCGCAGGACCGATTGTTTCATGTATTGGCACGAGCAATCCCTGGCGCTACCTCAGCGAAGATGAAGCGCGTACCCTTGAATCTCTGGTCGATCGAATCATTCCCGCTGATCAAGACCCCGGCGCGGCGTGGGCAGGCGTGGTCAACTTCATCGACCGCCAACTGGTCGGCGCCTACCGAAAACTACAGAAGAGCTATCAACTCGGGCTCGCAGGCGTGAATGAGTCAAGCCTTGCGATGTTCAGCAAGCGCTTCACAGCGCTTCAACCCGAGCAATGCGATCAGGTGTTGCAGGCGATGGAAAAGGGTCAGGCGCCCGGTGCAACGTGGAAGCAGGCCTCTGCCCAAGAGTTTTTTGGTCTGGTGGTAAGCCACACGATGCAAGGGTTTTACGGCGACCCCCGGCACGGCGGGAATCGCGAGCGCGTAAGCTGGAAGATGCTACACCTGCCCTATCCCCCGGTGCGGGGAAGGTTGTCGTACGACCTGACGCAGGCGGAAGCCAGAAGTTAGGAGTTAGAAGCTAGAAGTGAGGAGCCAAGTTTCGCAAATGCAAGTCCTGAGATCTTTTGACTTCTAGCTCCTCAGCGAATTTGACGCCATGGCACTGAAGCGGACGAACGCGGTGGTTGTGGGTGCGGGAGCGGGCGGCGGCATTGTCGCGCAGCAACTTGCCGAAGCAGGCCTCAGCGTCGTGCTGCTCGAACGCGGCAAGTGGTACACGGCCTGGGACTGCCGCAAGGACGACCTGCACAACCAGCGGACCTCCCTGTTGGGCTGTGCTTTCGGGCCCGACGATGAACGCTACCGCCGCGTGGTGGTTGATCCCGACGGTCACGAGCATATTGCCATCCCGCGCGACGGCGACTACAACAACAACGCTGCCTGCGTAGGCGGGGGGACGCTCAGTTACGGTGCCATGGCCTGGCGATATTTGGAGAAGGACTTCCGCCTGCGCTCCACTTACGGCACGGTACCGGGCAGTACGCTGGACGACTGGCCTTGGAGCTACCAAGATCTTGAGCCCTACTACACCAAGGCCGAATGGGAACTCGGCGTTTCGGGCGACGACTCAAACAACATTTTCAAGGGACCGCGCAGCCGACCACTGCCCATGCCCCCGCTGCCTCACAGCCGCGAGCACGTCATTCTCCAGGCGGCTGCCGAACGCTTAGGACTTCATCCCTTTGATATCCCCATGCTGCGCAATACCGTTCCCTATAATGGGAGAGGCGCATGCATGCGCTGCCGCTGGTGCGCGGGGTTCGCTTGCGAATGCAATGCCAAGACCGGCACGCAAAACACCGCGATCCCGCGCGCGCTCGCGACCGGCAATTGCACGTTGCGCACGGAATGCGTGGTGAAGGAAGTCCTGACCGACGCTCAAGGCCAGGTGACGGGCGTCAGTTACTTCAACGAGCGAGGCCGCCTGGAAGAGCAATTGGCGGACCTCGTCGTCGTGGCCGCCTCCGCCACCGAGACGCCGCGTCTGCTGCTCAATTCCCGCAGCCGCCTGCATCCGAACGGCCTCGGCAATCGCTACGATTGGGTGGGCCGCAACCTCCAGGGGCATGCCTATAGTGGTGCCTACGGCTTGATGGAAACGGATACCTACGACGACCTGGGACCGGGGGCTTCCATCGCCCTCTGCGATTACAGCCACGGCAATCCGGGCCTCGTGGGTGGCGCCATGCTCTGCAACGAATTCATCCGCCTGCCCATTCACTTCGCGTCGCTGCGCCCTCCGGTCGTGCCGCGCTGGGGCGCCGCGCACAAAGACTTCGTACGGAAGTATTTCAATCGCTGCATTTCGGTGCACGGACCGGTACAGGAAATGCCGGTGTTCGACGCGCGCGTGCAGGTGGACCGACACGTGGTGGACGCCTGGGGAATCCCGGTGGCGCGCCTCTCGGGTGCGCGGCACCCGAACGACCTCAAGGTGGCCAACTACATTTCCGGCAAGGCCGCCGCCTGGCTGAAGGAGGCCGGAGCCATCACCACCTGGCCGAAACTCCCAGGCCCGGGCCTGAGCGGTGGTCAGCATCAGGCGGGAACCTGCCGCATGGGCGACGACCCAAAGACTTCGGTGGTGAATCGTTATTGCCAGGTCCACGACGTGCCCAACTTATTTGTCATCGATTGCAGTGTGCACGTCAGCAACGGGGGCTTCAACCCCGTTCTCACCCTCATGGCCATCGCCTATATGGCCTCGGAGAACATCGTCCGAACCTGGAAAGGCACGCAGATGCGCGGCTAGCAAGCCGCGCAAGTTTCCTATGGAGCCCACGTCACGCCCCAAGTCGCACTGGCTGCGGTACGTTGTGATTACGCCCGTGGCGGCCGTCATTCTCATGTTCGGCACGAGTTTGTATTACGAATATTCCGGCGGCAAAGCGTGCGCGCGTTGTCACGAGATTTGGCAGCCTTATACGGATTGGCACACGTCAGCGCACCGCAATGTTCCTTGCGGCGCGTGCCATGGCGATGTGTTCACGCTGGATGCAGGGTTCCACATTAATAACATGCGCCGCGTCGTGAACCACCTGAGCGGCGATGTGCCCGAGCAGATCCGGCTGAGAACCCGCGATGTATTTCGCATCTCAGAGCGGTGCAAAACGTGCCACCAGCGCGAGTGGGCGGACTGGGCGTCGGGTACGCACAGCGCTACCTATAAGGAAATCTTCCTCGACACCCAGCACAATCATAAGCGCTTGCTGATGGATGATTGCTTGCGCTGCCACGGCATGCACTTCAACGGTGGCATCCGCGACCTCGTGACCCCGGTCGACACGCACGGGCCCTGGCGGCTCCACGATCCGGCGCTTGCCAACCGGCCCGCGATCGTCTGTCTCACTTGCCACCAGATGCATCACCACGGCGTACCGCTGGCGCGTCCCAGCGTGAAGCCTACGACGTCCACAACGCAGGATATCCACACGGCATCGCTGGGTCTGTTCGACCGCCGCGAGCAGGACGCGGTGGCTGTCGATAATCTTCCGCTGCCGGGGATGTTGGACGGCGACCGCGTAGTGAGGATCAGTCGCGATCAGCGTCAGGCGCTCTGCTACCAGTGCCACGCGCCGCTCTTCACCCGTCAAGTAGGCTCGGGTGACGATCGTACTCCCGTGGGCGTCCACGAGGGGCTCAGTTGCTTTGCCTGCCACGACAAGCATGGCGAACGCACCCGCGCCTCGTGCGCCACTTGCCATCCGCGCCTTTCCAATTGCGGGATCGACGTCGAAACCATGGACACGACGTTCAAGTCCACCCAGAGCCCGCACAATATCCACTTTGTAAAATGCCAGGATTGCCACACGAAAGGCATTCCCAAGAAACGCCCGGCCACAGCCGCCGGCCTCAAGCCAACTTCGGCCCCCTCGTAGCGCGGGCGTCTCGCTCCCGCATTGTCGCCTGAACGCTTTGAGCATATAATCGCTTTTGCTGGCATTCACACGGCCTGCTTATCGTCCTTCCCGATATGTATTTGGTTTACAGTTTGCTTCTGACGATAGCCGCGATTTTAAGTGCACCCTTTTATGTCTTCCGAAAAGGCAAGGGACTGGGTGGCCGCCATTGGCGTGAGCGGTTTGGCGGTATTCCCTTTGAAGAAAAACGACCCGGAGCAATCTGGGTGCACGCCGTCTCGGTGGGCGAAACGCTGGCGGTCGCGGGCCTGGTCAAAACCATTCAGGAAGCGTTCCCTGAGCGTCACATCTATCTCAGTCACGTAACGCCGGCGGGCCGGGAAGCAGGAGAGGCCCGGTTGCCGAAGATCGCCGGCCGCTTCTATCTTCCTTTCGACTGGCGTTGGACGGTTCGCCGGGCGCTCGCGCGGCTTCGCCCGGAGCTGCTGGTGATTGTCGAAACGGAACTCTGGCCGAATCTTCTGCGCGCTGCACAGGAAGCAGGCACGCGCGTGGTGCTGGTGAACGCCCGGCTTTCTCGACGTTCGGCACCCCGATATAAGCTGGTACGTCCGTTCATGCGCCGGGTACTCGCCGATGTGGACGTCATCTGCGCCCAGACGGAAGCGGACGTGCAGCGTTTCCGCGAGCTCGGTGCGATTCGAGAGCGCGTCTGCATGGTAGGCAACCTCAAGTTCGACGCGCGGCCACCGCAGCTTGGCGAGTTTGCACGTGCCCTGAAGGCGGCCCTGCGGCACGCCCGCCGCGGGCCGGTGCTGGTCGCGGCCAGCACCATGCCGGACGAGGAGCCGTTGGTCCTCGAAGCATGGGACATGATCCGCACGCGTTACCGCGAGGCGCTGCTGATCCTCGCACCCCGCCACCCTGCGCGCTTTGACGAGGTTGCCGCGCTCCTCGAAAAAGCCGGTCACACTTTCCTGCGCCGCACCACGCTTACGGCCGGCGAGCCGGAGCTATCAACGAAGCTCGCCGCAGCGTCCATCCTGCTCCTCGACACCATCGGCGAGTTGTCAGGCATCTTCGAGGTGGCCGACCTGGTTTTCGTGGGCGGCAGCCTAGTACCGCGTGGCGGGCACAATCTGCTCGAACCCGCGTATTGGTCGAAGGTGATTGCGTTCGGACCACACATGGAGAACTTTCGCGACATCGCCCGGCTTTTCCTGGAGGCCGGCGCGGCGATCGAAGTCCGCAGCCCCACCGAGTTAGCCCATGCGGCGTGGCTGCTCGAAAACTCCGATGCGCGGCAACTCTTGGGCGCGAGCGCCCATGACGTCCTGGTGCAGAACTCCGGCGCGACTGCGCGCACGCTTACCCACCTGTGCGCAGTTCTTGGGCCGCCAGCAACTCGCGGCAAGTCACCTCATCCACACGAGGCCCAATGAACCCCCTGTTGGCATCGCTCGCGGCAGGATTTGGATGCGGCGTCGAGGTGCGCCACGCCGCATATCGGCACGGTTGGCTCAAAACGCACCGCCTTTCGGCGCCGGTGATCAGCGTTGGGAACCTGACAGTAGGTGGAACGGGCAAGACCCCGCTGGTGGCGTTGGTGGTGAGGATACTGCTTCGTCATGGCTGGAAACCCAGTATCCTGACCCGCGGTTACGCCCGTCAAAGCAAGACGGACTTGATCGTGGTTGCGCCTGCGCGCGAGCGCCGCGCGGACGCGAGCGAAGTTGGCGACGAACCTGCGATTCTCGCTCGCGCGCTGCCGGACGTTCCCCTCGTTGTCTGCTCCGACCGTTTCCGAGGCGGGCGCGCGGCGGAGGAGCGCTTCCAGGTTGACGTGCACATTCTCGACGACGGCTTCCAGCACTTGGCGCTCCATCGGGACGTTGACCTTGTGGCCTTGGATTCAACGCGGCCGCTTGACGACCTCGCGCTGTTACCTGCGGGCCGTGCTCGCGAGCCGCTGGCCGCGCTCAGGCGTGCGCAGATGGTGGTGATCACACGGGTCGATTCCGGCCGCCTGCAACCACTCGAGGAAAGAGTCCGCGAGCTGAACGCGGGCATCGAGATATTCCATAGCTCCACGGAGCTCGTGGGGCTCGCAGACGCCGCGACGGGCAGCGGTGTCGCTATAGAGACCCTGCGCGCGCAGAAAGCAGCGGCTTTTTGCGGCATCGCCAACAGCCGGGCGTTCTTCAAGGACTTGCGGCGCTGGGGATTCAGCCTCGCGGCGGAAGATGCATTTCCCGACCATCACGTATACACTGAGCAAGAGATACGCGGGCTCGTGGCCGGCGCCCAGGCCAAGGGAGCCGCAGCCCTGTTGACGACCGAAAAGGACGCGGTCAAGCTCGCTTGCGGGTGGCGGCCGGAGTTGCCCATCGTCACTTGCTCGATCGTCTCGCGGGTTTGGGAAGACGAGGCTTTCGAAAGAACTCTATTGACTTACTTGGAAAGGGTAAGAAGGCGGACGGATGACAGCGCCTGAGCGCTTCGCGGACTGGCAACGCATCATGGTGAGGGCCACCAATTGGGTGGGGGACGCCGTCATGTCGCTGCCCGCGCTCGAAGCCCTGCGCGCGCGCTTTCCACGAGCGGAGATCGTTGTCGTCTCCAAACCCTGGGTCAGTGAAATCTACTGGCATCATCCAGCCGTAAATCGCCAGATCATTTACAAACCAAACAGTGAACATCGGGGCGCCCGCGGTTTTTCGCGTCTGGTGCAGGAGTTGCGCGCGGAGCATTTTGACGCCGCCATCCTTCTGCAAAACGCCTTTCAGGCGGCCTGGCTCGCGCGCCTGGCGCACATCCCCGTGCGCATCGGCTACGCGCGAGACGGTCGCGGCTTCCTGCTGTCGAACGCCATCGCGCCGGTCTCGCCCGCCGTCTACGGGCATCAGGCCTATTACTACCTTCAACTTCTGTTCCGGGCTGGCCTGCTCGCGCAGCCGCCGGCAGACGCAAGCCTGCGGCTTTACCTGGCAGACGACGAAATCGCCTGGGGTGTGAAGAAACTGGACGCACTGGGGCTGGGAGGCCCGCGTCTGCTCCTAGGCCTCACCCCGGGCGCAGCTTTTGGCCCTGCCAAGCGCTGGATGCCGGACCGCTTCGCCGGGCTCGCGGACCGCTTGATTGGTGCCTTAAATGCCGATGTGCTAATCTTCGGCTCGCGCGCGGAGCGTCCGCTGGCCGAGGAGATCGCGCAGGCCATGAAGCACATGCCCGTCGTCGTGGCGGGCGAAACGACGCTGCGAGAACTACTGGCGCTGATGGCGCAGTGCCACCTTATCGTAACGAACGATTCGGGACCTATGCATCTCGCCGCCGCGCTGGGCGTGCCGCTGGTGGCTGTCTTCGGCTCCACCGACGAGCGCGCCACGGGGCCCCTCGGTGCGCGCGTGCGCGTCGTGAAACACCACGTGCCTTGCAGCCCGTGCGGCCTGCGCGAATGCCCCATCGATTTCCGCTGTCTGCGCGAGATCACAGTGGAGGAAGTATTCCAGGCCACACTCGAGCTTGTGAAACAGTGGAACATCACGCACGAGCGCCTGTCGTGACAGGTTGAACCCATGGACCTTCTGAGAGACGAACGGAGCGCCCTACTGGCCCTGCTCGGCCGTTTTCGCGGCCGGCAGATCGTCATGCTGGGTGATCTGGTGGCGGATGAGTCGATTTACGGTGAAATCGTGCGTGTCTCGCGCGAGGCTCCCGTGCTGATCCTGAAGCAGCGCGAAAAGCAGGTGGCGCCCGGAGGCGGCGCGAACGCCGCGAACAATCTGGCGGACCTCGGAGCCGAGGTCGTCCTCGTGGGTGTCGTCGGCGAGGACGAAGAGGGCGATGCCTTGCTCCGGTACTTTCGCGGAAAGCACGTCTCCACGCGGCACGTGGTCCGCGTGCCCCATCACCTGACTCCCACCAAAACGCGCATCCTGGGCGGCGTAACGCATTGGCAGCGGCAGCAGATCGTGCGCCTGGACCACGAGCCCTCGGAGCCCCCTCCGCCGGCGGTTCGCCGCAAGCTGAGACAGAGCGTGCTGGGGCTGCTTGGGAAATCCGCGGGAATCCTGGTTTCCGACTACGGTTATAAGACTACGAGCCCCGAGGAAATTGAACTTCTGCGGCGAAGGCTCGGACCCCGGCGTATTCCCATCACCGTTGATTCGCGGTTCGACTTGCCGCTCTATAAACACTTCACCGCTGCAACGCCCAATGAGCCCGAGCTGGAGGCGGTGTTTGGTGAGGCCATCGGAAACGACGTCGAGCGCCTGCATCGGCTTGGCAAGAGATTCCTTCGCCGGCAAGACCTCGAGGTGTTGCTGGTGACGCGTGGCCGGGACGGCATGGCTTTGTTCGAATCGCGGCGTCCGCCGCGCCATATCCCGATTTTTGGTTCCGATCAGGCTGTGGATGTCACCGGGGCAGGTGACACGGTAATCGCAACTTTCACGCTGGCGCTCGCGGCTGGCGGCAGTCCCCTCGAAGCAGCTCTGCTTGCCAACTGCGCGGGCGGGTTGGTGGTGATGAAGCGCGGCACGGCGACGGTCAGTCTGGACCAAATCACGGAGGTCCTCCGCAACCTATGAGTGCCGTCATCGTGGATCGAAACGACCTTCGTGCCCTGGGCGGCCGGCTGCGCAGCGAGGGCCGTCGTATCTCTTTTGCCAACGGCTGTTTCGACATTCTCCACGTCGGACATGTGCGCTATCTTGATGAGGCCAAAAAGTGCGGAGACGTGCTCGTGGTCGGTGTGAACGGCGATTCGAGCGTCCGCGTGCTGAAGGGCCCGGGGCGTCCCATTCTGCCCGCCACAGCGCGAGCGGAACTTGTGGCCGCACTCGGGTCCGTCGACTACGTGGTGATTTTCGAAGAAACAACCGCGCGCAAGGTTCTACTGGAGCTGCGGCCCGACGTGCACTGCAAGGGCACGGACTACACCGTTGACACGGTACCCGAGCGCGAAGTGGTAAAAAGCTATGGCGGCACGGTGCGGATCGTGGGCGATGCAAAGGACCATTCCACGCGAGAGCTCCTGGCAAGGATGGCCGGGCGCGCCCCCAGGACTTAGCGCCAGGCATGAGTGATTCACTGCGGCGGTTTCTGATCGTTCGCCTCAGCTCCCTCGGGGACATCGTGCACGCACTGCCGGCCGCAGCGGCGCTGGGTGAGACGTTTCCCAAGGCCGAAATCGATTGGGTCGTGGAAAGCCGGTGTGCCGTGCTGCTGGAGGGCAATCCCTTTCTGCGGCGCGTCGTGAAGCTCGATACGCTGGGCTGGCGCCGTAGGATGGGAAGCCTTGCCACCTGGGCGCAAATTGGGCGCGGCCTCCGGGAACTACGCGCGTGCCCCTACGATGCAGCGCTCGATTTTCAGGGGTTGTGGAAATCGGCAGTCGTGAGCCATCTCAGTCGCGCCCAGGAGCGGATCGGCTTCGCGCGGCGCTGGATGCGGGAGCCGAGTGCGGCGGTCCTTTATACAAAGCAGATCGCACCGCCCGAGGGCCAGCACGTGATCGGCACGAATCTGGCGCTGGCCGAACATCTCGGTGCCCGCACCGCACGCTGGCAGTTCCCTTTGCCGCACACCGACGCGGATGATGCTTACGTGGACCAGCAGCTTGCCGCGCTCGGCGCGAAGGATTTCATCATCGTCAACCCCGGAGGCGGCTGGCGCGCCAAATGCTGGTCCCCCGAAGACTATGCGGAGTTAATTCGGCGCGTGGAAGACGACCTTCACATTACGGTTCTGGTGACGGGTTCTCCAAGTGAGGCCGGCATGATCTCTGGCATCTTGGAGAAGGCGCATGCGGCCGGCGCGCGGTATCTGCCGACGACGATTGTGCAGTTCATTGCGCTCGCCCGGCGAGCCGCACTCTTCGTTGGTGGGGACACGGGACCCTTGCAACTCGCGGCGGCGGTGGGCACTTCCATCGTGGGAATTTTCGGCCCGACTGACCCGGTGCGGAACGGCCCGTTTGCCCCGGACGACATTGCTCTTTCCAACCACGGTCCGATCAATCACACGCGGCGTGAGCCGCACGCCTCTTACATTACCGGCATACCGGTGGACGATGTTCTGGCAGCGGTTCGAGAGCGTCTTGCGAGGGTTCATGGGTAGCGCATACGCCGGGTGGGCAGCGCGCTGGCGCGTGCCGATGGGGTTCTTGCTGGTCGCAGCCTACGTCTTCTTCTGCCGGCCCACGCTGAGGCTGTGGATCACAGGCGGTGCGGTGGCGCTCGCCGGGATTGCAATCCGTGCATTCGCCGCGGGCTGCCTTGTCAAGAATCAGTCCCTCGCCACCCAAGGACCCTACGCCTGCACGCGCAACCCGCTTTACCTCGGCAGCGCCTTCCTGGGGACGGGATTTGCACTCGCCGGCGGCCGCTGGATTCTGGGCCTGGCTTGGGTGGTCCTCTTTGCTGCAGTCTATTGGCCCGTGATTCGCCGTGAGGAGGCCTTCCTGCGGCAGCAATTTGGGAGCGCTTACGAGAGCTACGCCCGCGATGTACCCCTATTTCTTCCGCGCCTTCCGCGTCCGGCGCAGCTTACCGGCTTCCAATGGAAGCAGTACCGAAAGAACCATGAGTACGAGGCTTTTGTTGGATACCTTGCCGGAATGATTTTTCTGGCCTTGAAAATGTGGTTCCGGTAGAGTGACGAGGGATCACTCTGGAGAGATTTCTTGCGTCTAATCATCTATATGCGGACACACATCACGCAACTTGCCGTCCTGCTTCTCGTGATCCTGCTGACTCCGCTGTCCGGCTGGGGTGCGGAGAAACCTCGCTTGTCTTTTGAGCCCGGCGAGACGTTGACCTATGATGTGACGTGGGCGGTCTTCCCGGCAGGCGAAGTAACCAGCCAGATTCAACGAACCGGCAACAATTCTCACGATCCTTACACAATCACCACCACGGCGCGCTCTTCAGGATTCGTGTCGCTGCTCTTTAATGTGAATGACCAACTTCAGTCGTTCTTCAATCCCCAAACTCTCTGCTCAGAGCGCATCACCAAGAAGATCAATGAAGGCCGCCGGCACAAAGACACCTTGATCGTCTACGACTACGTCCGCCACCTCGGCCTGCTGGATGAGCGGGACCTGACCCGGACTGGAGATCCGCCCAAGCATGCCGAAAATGCGATTCCCGCTTGCGTCGAAGACGTTGTGACGGCGTTCTATTATCTCCGCCAGCAGCAATTCGAAGTCGGACGCGTCATCGAATTACCAGTGAACGATGGATCTAAAACGCAGCAGGTGGCCGTCGAGGTCCAGGCCCTTGAGAAAGTCGAGACGCCGCTTGGCACTTTCGACGCCTATCGGGTTGAGCCCAAAGTCTTCAACAACAACCTGTTCAAGAGAAAAGGCCGCATGCTGATCTGGTTCGGCGCCGACAACCGGCATCTGCCCCTGCGCATCAAGGCAATGATCGCCGTCGGGTCCATCACCGGCACGTTGCGGCAGGTCTCGAACCAGGCTCCCGCGGCCTCCTCGGCACGGTAGGGACGCACCCGCGTGTGCGCCCCCTCCCGCAAGGCGGGAGGACCGGGCAGACCCATGGGTCTGCCCCTACGGCAAATGAAGCCTGCCGGAAGCGATTAGACTACTCTGTACTTTTCCGCGAGCAGGCGTTTGAAACGTGACTGGTAGATCAGGTCGTAGGTTTCAGCTGTGCAGAACGATGGCCCCCAAACCCACAAATCTAGTATAAGCTATGGGCGACACCGGACTTGCGTCCTGCCGGCGTCAACCTTCAAGCATGGCAACCAACTTTGCCAAGGGGGAACGCATGCGTCAGCGCTGGGCCGAAGCCCGGCACACTCTGCGTGGTGCTTTGAGCAGCTTCCTGCGCGAAGAATCGCTGATGACCTCGGCCTCGATTGCCTACCACAGCCTGCTGGCGTTTTTCCCCTTACTCTTGCTGCTGCTTGGCTTCAGCGGGATTTACATCCGCCGCTTCGGGATGGCAGGGCACCTCTCCGTTGTCTTGCAGCGCTACCTGCCGGTCAAAACCGACTTTATCATGCAGAATCTGGTAGGCATCTCGCACTCTTACGGAAAGATTAGCCTCATCTCAGTCCTGCTGCTGCTCTGGAGCTCCTCGGGCGTGTTCGTCCCTGTCGAGAAGGCGCTAAACCGCGCCTGGAATGTTCGGGAAGGCCGTTCCTGGTGGCGGAGCCGGTTGTTGGCTCTCGAAATGGCCTGCATCGTTGGCTGTCTGATACTGATTTCCGCGGGACTCGTAGCCGCGGAGTTCATCTTTCGCAATTGGCTGGGCCACACGATGGCCCCGTCATTTCATCCTCTGGCGGTCTTCATCTATCACCTGCTGGCGGCGGCCAGCAACTTCGGCGTTGCACTGCTGGCGTTCCTGCTGCTGTTCCAGAGGCTGCCCTTTCGACCCATGCGCCTCCGTCATGCTTTCCCTGGCGCACTGCTGACGGCCGCGCTCTGGGAGGTCGCGCGGAAGTTGTTCACCTTCTTTCTCGTTCATTCCAACTTCCGCCAAGTGTACGGGTCCATCGGCGCCGTCGTGGCACTGATGACTTGGGTATACATCTCGTCGGCGGTCATGCTCTTCGGCGCCCAAGTGTCGCACGCTCTCTATGGCTCTTTGGAAGTTGTCCCTTCGCGCGCCGTCGTGCCTCCCATACCCTCTCCCCAGAAGCAAGTGTAGCGTGCGTGGCAGGCCCCGGGTGTGCGACACAGCACTTGGGATGTGAACCGTGGCGCGGGCGTCCTGTCCGCGCCGCGCACTGTAGCGGCGGTCTATGACCGCCGTCTCGTCGGCGCTCATAGAGCGCCGCTACAATAATTCCGGTTACGCTGGGGCGGGACGCCTACGGGTGAGACGGCGCCAACCCCAACTTCTATGTCGCACACTTGCAAGCCCCGCCCATGTTGCCCCCACTGCGAATGCCGTGTACGATTGAGCTTAGACGATCTGTGCACGCGAACTTGGGTCGTGGGTCCAATGCTGTAGCCCTACGAGATCGTCCTTGGGAATCGGCCCTCCGGCGAATGATGCGAATCTCACCCCGCCATTTCAAACTGCGCACGCGTGGCAGCGCTCCCGCGCTATGCGTCATATTGCTCGCCACCGTTGTCGTTCCCAGCGCCCGCGCGGAGCAGTGGCAAAAGCTCAACGTCGAGGGATACGTCAACGACTTTGCCGGCGTCCTCGATGCGGCGACCGCGCAGGACCTTACCCGGCTGTGCACGGAAATTGATCAAAAGGCCAAGGCGCAGATGGCAGTTGTCACCGTCAAGACCCTGGACGGCGACACCGCTGCGGACTATGCCAATCACCTTTTTCAAAAGTGGGGTGTGGGGTACAAGGGGAAGGACCGCGGCGTAATGGTCTTGCTGGCCACGGAGGATCACAAGTACTGGACCGAGGTCGGCTACGGCCTTGAACCCATCCTCCCTGACGGTAAGGTGGGCACCTTTGCGCGGAACATGGTTCCGTTCTTGCGCCAGGGCGACTACGACCACGCCGTTGCACAAATGGTCGCCCAGATCGCGCAAGTGATTGCCCAGGACAGCCACGTCTCGCTCGATAGCCTGGGCGGTTTCCAGGCGGAGATTCCTCTGGCGCGCGATGGCGCGGGGCCGCAATTACACCTGACCGTCGGCCAGATGATTCTCCTCGGCATCGTTATCATTGTCTTGGCCCCCGTCCTATTAAGGTTTCTAGGTCCATTCCTGTTGTTGTCGATCTTGTCGGGAGGAGGGGACCGGCGGGGCGGCTGGGGCGGTGGTGGTTTTGGTGGGGGCGGTGGCGGAGGCTTCGGGGGTTTTGGCGGAGGCTCCTCGGGTGGGGGCGGAGCGGGCGGAAGCTGGTGACGAATCACCCAACCAAGAGGCAGGCACTGCGGGAGCGAGAACCATGACAGCAGAAGAAAGCCTGACGGAACTTACAACCCGATTGAAGGACGACGCAGGACGAAACCTGATGTCTATAATCCTTTACGGCTCGGCAGCGACGGGCGAATTCCACACGGGGCATTCCGACTTGAATGTTCTGTGCATCATGCGGAGTCTTGGCAAAGACGATTTGGGCAAGCTGCACGCCGCCTCGGCGTGGTGGATCAAAAAGGGACACCCGACGCCGCTCTACTTCACGCTTGAGGAACTTCAGCGCTCCGCGGACGTATATGCTATTGAGCTGCTCGACATTAAGACGGCTCACCGGGTTCTCTACGGTGACGACGTCACGGCTTTGATCGACGTTCCGATGGACCTGCACCGCCTGGAAGTGGAAAGGGAGCTGCGCAACAACACGCTGCGCCTGCGACAGCATTACTTGTTGCACCCAGAGGACTCCCGGAAAATCCTGGAGCTGATGACCTCCTCCATTTCCACGTTTGCCGCGTTGTTCCGGCACGCGCTGCTCGCATTTGGGGAGAAACCGCCCTCCGCCAAAGCGGAGGCGATAAGCCGTCTCGGATCAGTCGTCGGGTTTGATCCCGCGCCTTTTCACGCGATCTTGGCCATTCGCGAAGGTCAGAAGCGCGGTCGCGATGTGGATGTCCAAGCGACCTTCGCGGCATACCTCGACCGGATCGAGAAGGTCACAGCGGAGGTTGACCGCCGGCTGGGAGCACCAGCGGATGGCCAGCAAGGCAATCCAGAAAGTCTACCCAAAGCGGCGGGGTAATTCGCAGGAGCGTTTCACGCAAAGACGCAAAGGGACGAAGGCGCAGAGGCGGCCCGGTGACTGGTGCTCGCGTCCGTTAGGACCTTGGCGATAGGTTGTGGGCTTTTCACACGTTGTGGGCTGTTGAATTGAGAGGAGGAAGGTCATGAAGAAATTGCTGGCTGTGGTGGGGGCATTGGTACTGATTGCTCTTATTATCGGAGGCTCTTACGTCGGCAGCCGGAACGAGATGGTCCGCAAGAATGAAGCCATCAAGCAGTCATGGTCGCAGGTCGATGTGGTGCTGCAACGGCGCGCCGACCTGATTCCGAATCTCGTGGCCACGGTGAAGGGTTACGCGCAGCAAGAGCAAAAGGTGTTCGGTGACATCGCCAATGCCCGCGCCGGGCTGCTGAACGCCCGCACACCAGCGGACAAGATCGCTGCGAATAGCCAGTTGGATGGCGCCCTAGGCAGGCTGCTGGCCATTGTCGAAAACTACCCTGACCTTAAATCCAATCAGAACTTCATGGCCTTGCAGGACGAGTTGGCCGGAACCGAAAACCGCATCGCCGTCGAACGCCGCCGGTATAACGAGGCCATACAGGACTACAACACCTTCATCGGCCTTTTCCCTAACAACATCTTTGCCGGGTGGGCCGGATTTCAGCGGAATAATGATTACTTCGCGGCATCCGAGACGGCGCGCCAAGCCCCCAAGGTGGACTTTACTGCGCCCAAGCAGTAACCCGCAGCGAGCCGGTCACTTCGAATTCTCTGCCTTTGCTGCAAAGGTTACGGACCAGTCCATGCCGGGACCTTGGCCGGGGAAAGTGAGCTGCAACAGTCTGCCTTGGAGCGTGGGGTGCAAGGCCGTCTCGTGGCCGCCCGCCGTGACCCGCGCGGAAGCAGGCTCGAACCCGGCCGGCAAGTAAAAGAACAAAGTGTAGTCGTCACCCGGCACGGTCTCCGACAAGCCTTGCAGCGTTCGCTTCGCCGCATCCCACCGCATCTCGCGAATCGAATAGGCTCCCGTAATGTGCCGCGACGTCCCGAGCAGCTGCGGCTGGCTTTCGAGAGGATGGACGGCCAGCACGCGCGTGTCGTGCGGAGCAATCTCCACCTTCATCCCCGGCGAAAAGACGCCCAGGAGCTTCTGCGCCCAGAAGTCGAAGACCACATACTTGCCACCGGCGGCGAGACCCAGTTTGCCGGCAAAGTGGAGTTCGCGACTTTCCGGTTCGCTGCGCCAGTTCGTGAGGCCCACCACGTCGTACGCGCCAGCCTCTGCGTTCACCTTCAGGTCGAGGACGCTCGCATAGTTGTGAATGTACGTATCGGGGGTGAAGCTCTTAAAAGTGTCCCAGCTGGCGTTGTTCCCGCGGCTGTAAAGATCGAGTGGCAAAATGGGTTGCGTCGGGAGCGTTCTCTGCAACATCCGCGTGCGCTCCGCGGGGAGTTCCGGCGTCACGCTGGCCAACGGGTAGGCCACTCCGGTGAGAGCGATCCAGGAAACCAGAGTCCGCGCTTCTTCGGTGGTCACCCCAAACCCACGCAGGGGATCTTCACGGGTCTCGGCGGTTTCGACGACACTGCGCGGACGGCGCTGGCGCGTCTCATCCACGGTCATCAGCGGGCCCACTTCGATCCCCTCGCCCGGCATAACGTAGGCCACCAGATGGTTGAAAAACACATTGGCATTGATGGAACTGAACAACACATACATTCCCTGCCAACTGTTGTAGACGTCTTCGCCGTTGAAATACGAGTTGAAGAATCCGATGCCGTTGAGCGGCGTGCCGGCGGGGCAGCCTTCGATGAAGCGCCGGGGGCCCAACGTCTCACGAATCAGCTTCAGCCGCTCACGGTACGCGGCGAGAGGGTCTATCTTCGGGTCATAAAGGCGAGTGCTGTCAACGGGCGGCGCATACGTCGGCAGCGCGTGTTCGCCATCGAACTTGTAATAGTCGAAGCCCCAGTCATCGAGCGTTGTAAAGAGTCTACGCAGGAAATCCTTGACGCCAGGATTCGTCGAATCCAAGGCCGGTGTGTCGTAATCGAGGACTAACTTGCCCCGCCGATCACGCAGGTACCAGTCGGGATGGTCCTTAACGGCGCCAGCGTAAGCGTTCGGGACCAGCCAGAGTCCGGCCCGCAGGCCTTTGGACTGAATGTACCCCGTGAGCCACTTGGGGCCGTGGGGGAACTTCACATGGTCCCAATTTTCAATCCAATAATGCTGACCCTTGCTGTCGCGGTCGTAGCCGTCGTCAAGCTCGACGTACTCAAACCCGTAAGGCTTCAGGTGCGCAGCGATCCAATCGGTATTGCGAACGATGTCGTCCTCACGCACGTCGCTGTAGTAACTCGTCCAACTGCTCCAGACCGCGGGCGGGTCTGGAAACGCCGAATCATCAAAGGGCATGTAGTAAGGAACGCCCAGGGTCTTCGTGAAGTAGTCCGCTTCGACCCGCACCACCGTGTTCCCGGGCACAGGAAGCATCAAGTCCAACAGATTTACATCTTCCTCATTGCGGCGGAGGCGCGCCTCATCCGCGAAACGCACGGCGGTATCTGTCGCCCGATCGAAGAGGCAGTGGAGATTCTCACTCGCCACTTGCCCCAGCGCAAAGGTGAGGACATCCGGGTTCTCGCGCGGGAGAAAAGAGGGGCGGCGCGTGATGGGCCCGCCATAAGACGCCTGTACTTCCCCGGTCCCGGTCCACTCGACAGGAGTGCCTTCCGGGTCGAGCAGCCGCACGGGCAGGCGACCGGCAGGGGCGGGAACCAGGGCCGTCAGAACAGCCTGACTCCAAGTGCTCGAGATGATCAAGACGCCGGTGCGGCACTCAAAGCGCCAGACTCCCGCTGGATTCGCCATCCGGACAAGCAACCGGTCAGCGCCTTCGAGGTGAGCCGTCCAATCACGTGGCCCCTCGGAATTGCGTGCCCCCGCCCGGCCAAGACGCACGCCGCGCAGCAGTGCCCCCGTCTTCTCGTGCGAGATCACGATGCCACCCGCGTCGCGATCGGCAGAGATTGTCCAGCCGTGGCTTTCCAGGGTTACACCCTGGGCGGTTGGGCAAACAGCGACAAGACCGAACCCACAGATCAGCGAAAGAAGAGTCTTGGTCATAAGTCCCCCAGCGCTACGTAGGACGAGGCTTCTCCGGCGGCACTCAGGATGGTCATTCTACAGCCGCAGCAATGTGAGCAACATTGACACGAACGGTCACCTATCGGGTGTTCTTGACTCTGAGGATATTACCACGCGGAGAAGAGGATAGGGGTTCTGAGTAGTGACCCTCGGAGGTGCAGCGGCACACGGCCGTACGCCCCCCACTGTGCAGTACAGCGCGACGTAAAAGATTGCACCGTTCTCTGTAGCAGCGTTCTATGACCGCCGTTCGGCGCTCATAGAGCGTCGCTACCATCAGGTGCAAGGGCGTATGGCGAAACCCCTGCACCTGATGGCGGACGCCTTAAGTTACTTCTTGTGCCCCAGGACCTCGTCGACGGCTTCCTCAAAGACCTGGAGGGATTCGCGCAGGGCGTCCTCGGGAATGTTGAGCGGTGGAGCGATCTTCACGCACTCACCTGAAGCCGCAACCGGCGCGAACATCAGCAGCCCCTTGTGGAAGCAGGCAACGTTGATGCGCAACGCCATGTCGGGGTCAGGAGTCTTGCTGCCGGGTTTCACCACTTGGATTCCCGCCACCACACCCTTGGCCTGCAGGCATCCCAGAACCTGGGGATACTTGGCACGAATGCGAGCGAGTTCAGGGATCATGATCTCGCCCAGGCGCGCGGCGCGTTCGGCGAGGTGTTCCTTCTGGATGATCTCCAGGTTCGCAATCGCGGCCGCGACAGGCAGGGGCGACCCGGAGTGCGTGGACGTCATCGATCCCGGCGGATAGATCCCCATGATGTCTTCGCGTCCGATCACGGCTGACAGCGGCAGCGAGGACGAAATTCCCTTGCCGCAAGGAATCAGGTCAGGTTTCACACCATAATGCTGATAGCAAAACATCTTGCCGGTGCGGCCAAAGCCCGACTGCACTTCATCGAAGCACATCACGATGTCGTACTTGCGGCAGAAGGCTTCCAGCTTCTGCGCGTACTCGACAGGCAGGAAATCCGGCCCGCCGCCCTGGTAGCTCTCGGTCATTACACCGGCAATATCCTCCGGTTTCACGCCTTTTTCAGCCAGGGTCGAAAGGAAAAGATCGAAAGAGGTGTTTTCGTTCTTATAACCATCTGGGAAAGGAACCTGCACAAAGGTGCGGTCGCGATCAACCATCCATTCCTTTTGCTTCTCGTTCCCGCCGGCGAGCTGCGCGCCCATGGTGCGCCCGTGGAACGCATAGTTGAAGGTCACGAAGTACTTCTTGTGCGGCCCATACTTCCGCAGGGCATAGGTTTTAGAGAGCTTGATGCAGTTCTCCGTGGCTTCACTGCCCGTGCTCATCAGGAACGCGCGGTAGTTAGCAGGATCGGGCGAGATCTCCCGCAACATTTTCGCCAAGTGCGCGCGGCGTTCGTGCACAAAAACGTAGGATGACAACAAGCCGTGATCAATCACTTCACGCAGCGCGGCACGGATTTCCGGCCGGCCGTGGCCGGCGTTGGTAATCAGCACGCCCGAGGACCAGTCAATCCAACGATTCCCCCAGCGATCGCTGACAATCGAGCCTTCCGCCTTGTCCCACACAATCGGGGGCTGGCCCATCATCGAGCGCGGCTCGGACCGGTGTAGCTCTTCGAAGATCGGTAGCGACTCCGGCACCGGCAACTTTGTACAAATCGTACGGTACTTCGTTTGCACTTTCGGAACAGCAACAGGCGTCAAATCATAAACGGCCATATTCTCTCCAAAAGGTCAGTGGCGAGTGGTCAGTGGCTAGCCACTAACCACTTAACACTGCCCACTTTATTTTTCAATATGCGGGTGGTCGCCATAGACGATGCGGACGGGCGCCGCGTCGCGAACGACGGAAGCGCGCGCCGCTTCGACCACGAGTTCATTAATCGAACTGTTAGCAGGCGTGGCGATGAGGCCCTGGGCGTCAATCTGGCGGATTGCCTCGCGACGCTTGGCCAAGGACGCCTCGGGCGCGAGTCCCGCCCCGGCGGTCTCCACGCGGTGAATCGCCTCGGCGATACCGGCGACGGATTCGTAGCCGTAACCGATCGGCTTATACCCGGCCCCTTCCCAGGGAACCAAACGATAGAAATCCGGGCTCACATAATTGTACTTGGAGCCGCCGGGACCGATGCCTTCGAGGTATGAGTACGCGACGCCCCGGTTGTGGTCGTCGTGGACCAGCAGGCCCGTCTGGTCGGTGCCCTCGCAGAACATCACCATGCCCTGATCGTTGCTTCCCGCCGCGTCGTTAGGGTAGCCCAGCCCGTTCACAACGGAAAGCAGCGCGCCGTTTTCCCACGTCACGCGTCCGTGCGACCACATAAAGGCTTCATTACCGTTGGGAAACTTCCCTTTCACGCCCTGAACCGAAACCTGCACAGGCTTGAGTCCCGTGATGAAATAGATGAGGTCGACGTAGTGGCAGCCGATGTAGGTAAAAGGATCCGTACGGTCGCAGGTGAACCAATTCTGGAAATTCGAATGACGGTAATAGTAGGGCTCAATCAGTTTCGCTTCGCCCATGATGAACGAACCGAACTGTCCCAGGCGGTAGGCGCGGCGGGCCATCAGCGAGCGGCGGTCGAACCGTTTGTGGTATTCGACGCCAACAAAGCGGCCTTTTTCCACCGACAGCTTTTCGATCTCCACTGCCTGTTCGTGCTTGAGCACCAAGGGCTTCACACATAGCACATTCTGGTCGTGCTCCAGAGCATACTTGACCACGGCATAGTGGAGGTTATCAGGCATCGCCACCACCACCATATTTCCCGGAGCCATCGCCGCGACGACTTCTTTGTAAAGGTCCGGAAACGCCTTGTCAGGTGATTCGGACAAAGCCGGGTGCGGTGTAAAACTCTGTTCGGGAAAGGTCTCGTGAAATTCCGCGCTTTCGAGCAACGCCCGCAGAGGCGGCGTGTTCAAAGCGCAAACGTCGATCTTGTGAACGATCCCCGTTCTCTGTAGATGATAAAGCGAGGGAAGAAGCAGGTCGTAGGTGATCATGCCTCCGCCTACGATCGTGACATTAAGGCTCACAGGTTGCTGAGACATGCGAAGAGTCCCCTTCTAGGGATTTGAAACGCTAGAGCAAAGACTTTGATTATCATGTTTTGCTACGGCCCGTGTCAATGCACCCGCGGCGGTGTGTGCGGCAAAT
>Ga0335069_10000528_pt1 | contig 64669 bp, 54 predicted proteins | sample Lox_Sample_11_FD_206714 | JGI IMG/M metagenome (GOLD analysis project Ga0335069, IMG submission 206714) | Soil microbial communities from Loxahatchee National Wildlife Refuge, Florida, United States - Lox_Sample_1.1 | ecosystem: Environmental > Terrestrial > Soil > Wetlands | place: USA... | reverse complement strand
ACAGGCTGCCCGCACTCCAGCCGGATCGAAATACAGCCGGCCGAATGGACGAGCGCAGTGGCCTGTCACCGTAAACCCAGATATCCGCGGAAGCTGATCAGCGGAGCCTTGCGGACTTCCCAGTACTGACTCCGATTGATGAAGTCGCGGGGTTTCATTTGGGTCTGCGCCGGCGGCGCGGGCCTTTAGCTGCTATCACTCTCGTCGGGGCCGTCGTTGCCTGACTTTTGTTTTCCGCCGCAGTTGGCTGCGGGACGACGTCTAGGTACACACAGTGGTCCTCGATCTGCCCCGGTCCGCGCAGGTACTTCCTTACAATTCTGTGGTTCGCGGAGTCATATGTCGTGCCATCTACTAGGCACGCTTCGGTGACGCGCGGATCGTAATCATGCAAGCGGGCGAAGTTCTTCTTCGTCCAGAGTAGGATTGCTTTATGGAGGGCGCGACTGTCCTTGTAGCAGTCTTCCTTACTTCGCTGCAGCCCCATCACATTCAAACAGAACCCAAGGATTCTCGCCCCTTTGAAGTTTGGAAAGCGGTTCATCTCTAAGACGTCGTTGTATAGGAGTCGGCAGACTCTGGATTTCACGGCATTGCCTGCTCGTCCATCCAAATTACCAAAACTGAACAACTCACACCAAAGCGCATTGTGCTGAACCCACCAACACTGGTCTCGCGGGGAGGTTACGGCAGAGGCCGAAAAAAACACCTCGAAGGTCAGGCTGGCAATTTGATCGTAGATACTCTTGGGCTGATAAAGGGTTCTGCCCTTGCTTCGCCGCCTCAAATCGGCTGGAGTGCCTTTTTTCTCTAAGATCCCTACTGCCTCCTTAATGAAATCAACGACTACTCGAAGTCGGGCGAGGAGATCGTCATTCCAGTTACTATTTTCCACTCCGTTGAGCTTGTAGAGATCAATCAGCGAATTCCCGATGTTGTGTAACGCTCTGGAGATCACGTACGAGTGGCTGGCACTCGCTCTCTCGACGTAACCACGAAGGGTCATAAGGACGACCCGACAATAGGCTTCCCACTGGTCGCTAGCCCATTTTGACCTGCTCCTGAAGTCAGTGTCGAGAATTGTCCCAATAGCCTCGACCATTTCGTAGTTGGAGAATATTGCCTGGCACATGGGCTTGACGTTGCCGATCAGTCCCGACTCATAGCCTGCAGTTTCGTGGTAGAGAAAGGAACTCCTGTTCTCCAATGCCTCTCTCACAATGTTGTTGGCAAAGGTCTGAATCTGAATGCCGTACTTCCTTTGTTCTCCCATCACGTCGAAGAATGCCCAAGCGGTGCTCGGCGAAGACTCGACGATGGCGCGGCAAAACCGCCTGTCTGCGATGAGGGACAGAATGTCGTTCGCACAAGCCTCAACCTTTGAAGGCGCCTTTTCCTTTCTCGCCGGATTGCGGAGAAAAGGAGGGTACTCCGCTCCACCTGTTGCGTAGAGCACAAGCGCCTTTGCCGAGTGCCTCAGTTCGTCGGCAACGACAGCCAACTCCGTCGGCGAGCCTTTCACTATAACTCCAAATAGAGTCTCCGCATAGCGCTTAGCATTCCATTTGCTGAAGTTCGCCGGTTTGATGAAGGCGAAGGTTACCCAAACTAAGAAGGTGAAGAGATAGAGCCCTGCAAGGAGTGCCTGCCACAAAGCCGGAGTGACGAAGCCGATTTTGGGAACGAGCCAGCTTTGAGCGCGCCAAAGGTCAGTTAGAAGGGTGAGTACCCCAACTGTGGCGACGATTGCGAAGGTGAGTCCTTGGAGGGGGAGTGGGGCAGATCGGATACGGAAGCGGTAGCGTACGTCTGCAATGGTCCAAGCCAGCACCATAAGCGCTAGGCCTGCAAGGAACTCGGCAAAACCGAAGAATTTCGGCGCGCTCGTTTCAAGGGGGACGAAGGAGACCCGTAAGGCGAACTGATGTACTGTCACGCGGCCTCCATCTATGCATAGGGCAGGCTCAGAGCAATCATATAGCTCCGCCACGGACACTTCGGTTGGCGTTACCTCAGGCCTTTACTGCAAATTGGCGGACCGGGGATTTCCACAGAACAACCGGCCGGGACCTGGAGAGCGCACCCCGTTCAGTCCCGATAAACGCCGATGTAGCCAGAGTGAATTCTGGAATGAGCGCATTATCGCCAATCCGCTCACCGAGCCCCGGCGAGCGCAAACCACGCTCCCAGTCAGATGCCGGGTAATCCGGAACCTGCGAGTCTCTGGAGATCGCCAACGCCGGGCTCTCCTGTGATTTCATTTGATCTGGAAGTCACCGAGGCGTGTTCGCGCCATAAACGACAATAGAGTTGTGCATACCCGCCGCCTCGTCGTCGATCCCAACAACCTCACCACCCTGGAAACACACAATGCGATCACTCTCGCTGCCGAAATCCTCCGCGCCGGCGGCACCGTCGCTGTTCCCACTGAGACCGTTTACGGCCTCGGCGCCAATGCCCTCGACGAGTCCGCCGTCGCCAAGATCTTTGCCGCAAAGCAGCGCCCTGCCTGGGACCCCGTCATCGTCCATGTGGCTGACGAGGCAATGGTCGAGACCCTCGTCATCGGAATCTCAGCCACGGCCCGCGCTCTCATGACCGCCTTCTGGCCTGGCCCGCTCACCCTCCTGATGCCTCGTTCTGCCGCGGTTCCCGGCGCTGTTACCGCCGGGCGCCCGCTCGTCGGCGTGCGGATGCCGGCGCATCCAGTGACCCTTGAGTTGATCCGCCGCGCCGGCGTCCCCATTGCCGCTCCCAGCGCCAACCTCTTCGGCCACACCAGCCCCACCACGGCGGCTCACGTGCTCGCCGACCTCGACGGGCGCATCGACGCCGTCCTCGATGCCGGCCCCACAGCCCACGGCGTTGAGTCCACGGTGCTTGACCCGGCGCTACACCCGATGGTGATCTATCGTCCTGGCGCCGTCACGGCCGAGCAGATTCGTGCCGTCGCGGGTCAGGTGGAAATCTATGAGGCCGACGAGTCTGTCACCGCGCAACCCCGCGAGGCTCTTCCATCGCCCGGCGTCAGCCTTCGCCATTACGCACCCAACGCGAAGATTGTCCTGGTCGAAGGAGACGTTCCGGATCTCGGCGCAAAGATTGCGGTTGCACTCAAGACCCTTGCGCCGCATCGCACAGGGGTCCTGCTTCCCGGTGGCATCGACATCCCCGGAACTCCTGCCGGAACAATCGTCTTCAATTGGGGCCGCTGGTCAGCGCCTGAGGAGATGGCGCGTTGCCTCTACGCCGGCTTGCGTGAGCTCGATGCTCAAAACTGCTTCGCGATCGTGTGTCCTTTGCCGCGCGGCGAAGGAATCGGCGGCGCCATCCGCGACCGCCTTCTCAAGGCAGCGGCAAGCGACCGTTAGTTCCCTCGGTCCCTGATTCCCCGGCCCGCTGCGGTCACTGCGCTCCGGCCTCGCCCAGCTTGAACATGTATTTGATCGCCGACTTGTAAATCAGGGATTTGCTCCGCCCTCTCACCTTCAGCGAGTGCTTGTCGTACCACTCGATCATGCCCTCGATGTGCTCGCCGTCTTCCAGCACGATCACCATGGGCGTCTGCGACTGGATCTGTTTCTGAAGGTAGAAGAGTTCGGCCTGCCGCTGCCCGCCGTCCTCCCCCTCGCGCTGCACGTTCATGTGCAGTGGAAGCAGGCTCGGCGAACTGCGCCGACCGTGAAAGTCAAAGCCATCCGGACTCAGTCCGCTCGTATTTCGAACAGTGGGCATGTACGCACGCAAACCCATGGCGCTTTCCTCTCCGAACAGCGTTTTAGCAACCACCCCGCAGCGCATGCATCGGCAATCCTTCTGGTCCGGATCGAGAAGACTGCAGGATCGCTAGAACGATAGATGAGAATTCCTTTAGGACGGTGGCATGCGCGTCCCGATTCTTGGGACAGCGGTGGCGTTTTCGCGCGCAGCCTTGCACTTGCTGGGTCGACTGTCGCAGAGCCTCATGGCCGCCGCGACACTTTTGGAGTCGGGGATGACAAGTGAACGTAGATGCAGCCTACCGCAGTCCGGGTTGCTGCCTGGTCAATCGATCGGTGGAAATCCATTACTTCGGTAAGCGAATTCCCGCACACTCGATTCGCACTGCGGCCGCTTTCACCGCCAGGCGCCCATCCTTCCGGCGTCCTGTGCCTTAAAGACGTGTCACTTAGAAGCCGGCCCGCTCCAATCCCACCGCCATCGCATCCAGGGAAAGCGAGCGCAGAAGGTTCCTGCGCATACCCTGCTCCACTTCGACCAGCGCACGCGATGCGCCTTCGATCCATTCCAGGCTTAGCCCCTCCGCGAGTCGGCCCAGCTCGGCTGCCAGATCGATGTTTCGGATCCGGTGCGGCGTCCCGCCCACAATCAGCAGCAAATCCTCAATCAGGCTGCCCATCGACCGCAGCAAGCCCAGCGTTTTCTCCTGCCCGTCGGCGCCGGCACGATAGCTTTCCGTCGCGTGGAAGAGTTGCGAGTAGTCCGGCTCGCGCAGCGACATGCGCAGAAGGATCAGCGCATCCTGCCGGCTCGCCAGGTGGGCCAACAGGTCGATCGTCAGCGCCCGGCCCACGGCTCCCTCGGCGAGCCGGGCTGCCAACTCCCGTTCCTGCGGCTTCAGCTCCGGCCTGCGTTCAGACAGCAGAGACTCCAACTCCGCCGCCGGCAATGCTGCCAGCCTGTACACAACGGCCCGCGAGCGGATTGTCGGCAGCAGTTCATGCACGTTCTCCGTCAGCAGCACGATCGACGTCCGCTCCGGTGGTTCCTCCAGCACCTTCAGCAGGCTGTTGGCCGCCTCCTTCATGAATGCAGACGATGTGAAGATGGAAAACGACCGCCGTCCTTCGATCGGCGGCCGGTAATACGCCGCGTGGATCACCTGCCGCACCTGCCCCAGCTTGATCAGCAACTGCGGCGGATCCGGAGGCACGATCATCACATCCGGATGCGTCTGGATAAAGATCCGCGTCTCGCGCTTGTCCGCCTCGCGCAGGTCGTCGCGGGCCGCTACTGCCTCCGCAACCCGCTCGTCGAGATTCGCCGCTTCGCCGATGCGCACGCAGTTCGAGCAGGCGCCGCAAAAATCGGGCAGCCCATCCGTTTCCGCCGGTTTCAGGCAATCGACCGCCTGGGCCAGCATCAGCGCCAGCGTGTATTTGCCCGCGCCCCGGGGCCCGGCCAAGATCAGCGCCTGCGGAAACCGCTCTGCCCGGATGCACTCGCGCAGCCTCGTTACCGTCGCCGAATTCCCGTGAAAATCCCTAAATCCCACGGTATTGAGCCTATCGCACCGGGGAAGGATTCATCGCTTATTCGCGTTTTGTTGATGTTTCAGAAACAATTTCAGCCGAGAGTATCGACTGTCGCGACCGAATGTTCGAGTCGCCGACTTCCCCTGCACCGAAAAATATCTGAAAGGTAGCTTCCGATGCTTAAGCATGCAGCCGCTCTCGGTCTTGCCGCCGGTGTGCTGGCGACGACCGGATTCGCGCAAACAGGCGCCGTTCCCACAGGCGTTCCGTCCCTGGATCACGTGTTTCTCATCATGATGGAGAACCACGGATTCGAGCAGATCAAGGGCAATCCACACGAGCCCTATTTGAATAGCCTGATCAATGGCAACAAGGTCAATTTTGCCGACAACTACTTCGCTGTAGGCCATCCCAGCCTGACCAATTATCTGGAAGTCGTCGGCGGCTCCAACTTCGGCGTCCGCAGTGACAATCCGCCAAACTGGGGCAGCACAAGTTGTACACCGAATATCATGAGCGGAATCGTGAACGCCGATGACGGCGGAGGCACCAGCGCTCCGGGCGTGCCCGCCATGATCGATACCGGCAATATCTGCCCCATCTCCGGCTCAGGCAAGGATGCGAGCACGCCCGCCATCGACACCTGGAATGAAATCACCGCCCCGTTTGTCGCGCTCGCCGACATCGACGGCGTGAAGAACGTGGATGCTGCTCAGACAGCCGGCATGTCGATCGCCGATCAGCTTGCTGAAGTCGGCCTGCAGTGGAAGAGCTACCAGGAGAGCCTGCCGCTCGGAAACACCTTCAAGGTGAACTTCAGCGACGGCACGGCAACCAATCTGACGACTGGCCTGAAGAACGGTTCCACCGCAATCAAGTCGTCCGACGTGGTTCAGCTCTACGCCGTCAAGCACAATCCGTTCGCCTACTTTAAGAGCATCCAGGAAGGCACAGTCGAAGGTAGCAGCCTGGCGAACTCCGTTGACTTTAATGCTCTCTATGCGGACCTCGCGACCGGAGACCTGCCTTCGTTTTCCTTCATCGTCCCCAACCAGTGCAACGATCAGCACGGCCGCGGCAATGCTGGCGTGGTTTGCGGATACGATGCGGGCGGAACGGGCGGCGTGACCTACGGCACACAGGCCGGTCTGAATGGCGGCCTGATCCTCGCCGGCGACACGACCATCAAGCGCCTCGTGACGGCCATCCATGCCTCTCCTGCATGGCAATGGGGCCGCAGCGCCATCATCATTGTCTGGGACGAGAACGACTATAGCGGCGTGACGACTATGCCGATGAGCGGTAAGGTCTTCCCCTCAGAGCTCCAGAATCACGTCATTCTCACCGTCGAGACCAACTATCAGGGCAAGCAGGTCGGCAAGAGCGGGAAGTACTACAACAGCTTTTCGCTGTTGAAGTCCTTGGAATCCGCGTTCGGGCTGCCTTGCCTGAACCACGCCTGCGACAAGAGCGTCGACGCGATGTCCGACCTCTTCGCTCTTCCGTCGCACCCGTAATTCGTCACATGCTGAACGAAGATGGCCTCCGCCGGTCTTCCGGTGGAGGCCATTCGCTTTTCCCGCCGCCGATTGCCGGCGGAACGGCTCGGGCATTCCTGGCTACTGGGCCAGAAACGCCTTCACCGCGATCGCGTTCGGCCCACGGCCCGCGGGCAGCAGCGTAAACAACGCCTTGATCGGCGAGGAGGATGTCACCTCGCTGGTCCGCACCACCGCGACATCCCCGGACCTCGTATCGACGACAAACAGCAGATGTCCCGCCGCGCTGAACGCCATCGCCGACGGCCCATCGCCGACATGGATCGATCCCGACCGCCGGCCATCGTCGATGGCATAAATGGCCACTTCCTGCGAGCGGAAGTTCGCCACATAGAGCAGGGAATTGTCGCGCGACACCAGCCCGTGTCTCGGATTGTCGCCCATCAGCGTTGCGCCGCCCACATCGTTGGTCGGCGTCGAGACCTCCGATACCGTGTTCGATCCCGAGTTGCAGACGAAGAACTCGCCACCGTCGGGCTTGAGCGCAAGCTGCACCGGGGCTCGCCCAACGTCCATCATCGTTTCCAGACGGTCCGGCTGCGCTGGGTTTGCCGCCGCCCGCGCCAGGGCGATCGCCATCACCTGGTGCCCGCCGGAGCACGCCACGAACGCTTTCGCCGAATCCGGCAGGATTACCGCGTCGGCCGCCCCGGGACAGCCCTCAAACACCGAGCGTACGCGCCACGTTACCGGGTCGAAGATGCTGACCGAGTTTCCCCCGCGATTGGCTACCACCAATGCCGTCCCGTCCGGCGAAAGCACTGCGGTCACCGGCTCTTCGCCGGCGCCAATCAGGGCGGTTTCGCGCCGGTGCTCGAGGTCAACCACCGATACCGTGTTCGAGCCCGAATTTGCCACGAAGGCTCGTTTGCCCGCCGCATCGAGATGGATTGACACCGGCTGCTTGTGCAGCAGGATCGTCGCCGCCACCGAATTGTTCTGCGCGTTGATGACCGAGATCGAGCCGGGTCCGTCCGCCGTCCCCGAGTTCACCACGTAGATCTCGTTTCGCGCCGGGCTTGCCGCGACCGCAACCGGATTCTGGCCCACTTGGATCTCGCGGTCCAGGCGCAGGTTCACCACGTCAAGAACGGAGACCGTCCCGCTGGCTCCGTTCGTCACGTAGGCGTATTCGCGATAGTTGGCGGGGTATTGCGGAAAATCATGCTTGCGGCAACCGGCGAGCAGAGTCCCGGCGGCAAGCATGCCGAGCAGGCTCATTCGATTCCTCAGCGGCGGCGTTGAGATTCGCTGCGTCCACTTCGCCGATGAGCCGGACACGCGATGCTTACTTCGATCGACCTTCATGCGCTCCGGTCGCGGCAGTCTCCACATGAATGCCGCGCGGCAAGAAGCGGTTTACGATCGGCGCAATCTGCTCGGTCTCGTCCATCATCTTCGCGAACTGCGCCGGATAGATCGACTGCGGCCCGTCGGAAAGGGCCTTCTCCGGTTGGTGGTGCACCTCCACCAGGAGGCCGTCCGCACCCACCGCGATCGCCGCGCGCGCCATGGGCAGCACCTTGTCGCGCTTGCCCGTCCCATGGCTGGGATCGACGAGGATCGGAAGATGGCTCACGCGCTGCACCGCAGGCACGATGCTCAGGTCCAGTGTGTTGCGCGTATGGTCGGCAAAGGTCCGCACGCCGCGCTCGCACAAAATCACCTCGTAGTTGCCCTCGCTCATGATGTACTCGGCGGCCATCAGGAACTCTTCGAGCGTCGCGCTCAGGCCTCGCTTCAGCAGCACCGGCTTGCGCAGCCGCCCGGCGCGCTTGAGCAGAGAGAAGTTCTGCATGTTCCGCGCGCCGATCTGGATCACGTCGGCATACTCTGCCACCAGTTCGAGCGACTCGTTGTCCAGCGCCTCGGTGATGATCCGCAGCCCGAACCGCTCGCGGATCTCCGCCATGATGCGAAGCGCCTCGATGCCGAGTCCTTGAAATGCGTAGGGAGAAGTCCGGGGCTTGTAGGCGCCGCCGCGGAAGAATTGCGCTCCGCTCGCCGCCACTTGCTCGGCAATCGTAAACGCCTGCTCGCGGCTTTCGATCGAACATGGACCGGCGACAACGGCCAGCCCGCGCCCGCCGATCGTCGCATCGGTCCCCGCAAAGCGGATGACCGTGTCTTCTTCCTTGACGTCCCGGCTGGCCAGCTTGTAGGCCTTGGAGACGCGGATGACCTCGGCAACCCCGGAAAGTTCCTCGAGGTTCCCGCGGTCCGCCTCGCCCTGGTTTCCGGTGATTCCGATGGCGGTACGCTGGGCGCCGGGCATCGCATGCGCACGGTACCCCAAAGACTCAATATGGTCGCAAACCGCCTGGATTTCCTCCGGCGTTGCCTGCGCTTTCATTACAACGAGCATGAATGGCCCCTATAAAGTCAGTCTAACATTGGGGCCGAATCGAATCGTTGAACTCGTTCTAAGCTATCGAATATCTGTCACTGGCCTTCTTGGCTGAAGCTTTTCGTCCTATCCGCCGCCTTCGTGCAGCGGATTCCCACCCAGTCCTCAGTTGCCCTCGTCGGCGGTGTCGTTTCCGGTTCTGGCGGCAACAATCGCGGGGGCCACAACCATACCGATAAATGCCAGCGCTATTAATAGATCATGCATTGCAGTCTCTCCTCGGGCGGCCTTCCAGACCACGCCACAACTCGATCATCGACCCGCGGAACCGGATTCATAAATAGCACTTCCATTTCTCGCTCTGGGATAGACGGGGCACAGCACATCCACAGAGGTAACAACCCCGGCGATCCGCGGGAACATGGCTCCGCCTTGAATCTTCCGGTTTCACGCCGGCTGCAATCTCAAGTATTTTGATTTCAAAAAGTTATTATCGACCGTCTGGCATCCGGTCCATTGCGTGGCGATGCTCAGCGATCGCACGCCGGCCGCGCGTTACTTTGGGATTCTCTCGAGGGAAAGCCGCGCCAGCCCGCGATACCTGCGATGAGCCCGAGTTGGACAGGCTTTTTTCTACCGGTCGTGTCCGTGCAGCCTCTTCGCTTCGCGTCTCTGCGCGCGCCACTTCAGGCCCAGCCACGCCACGTAGCCCAGCTGGATCACCCATGTGATCGTGTAGGCGGCAACGACAAATTCGTGATCGAGTATCGCTCGCTGATCCATCTTATTTCGGTCCCCCGACGGGCAAGGCTCCGGTCAGGTCCTTCGCGCCGTCGCCCAGCGCTTCCTGCGCTTCGCTGGCTGCGAGCCTCTGATTCTGCCGCTCGACGTGATATCGGATTGCCAGAATCAGCAATCCCCACAGGATCCACGCCAGCACATTCCATCCGAAGGCCGCGAGCATCGTGGGGTCCTTCATGCCGGAGTCTGCGTCGCCGCCAAACACCGGCGCAGGATGCTGCGTTCTCCACCACCGGTTGGACATGTAGACGATCGGCACGTCCAGCGCGCCAAAGATCCCTAGTACCGCGGCCAGCGTCTGCATCTGCGGCCCGGCGGCAAACCGCCGCAGCAGCAAGTAGCTCACGTAGATGAGCCACAGCACCAGTGTCGTCGTCAGCCGCGCATCCCAGGTCCACCAGATGCCCCACGCACGCCTTCCCCAGATCGGCCCGGTGATCAGCACCACGGTGCAGAACACCACACCCACCTCGGCCCCCGCCACGGCCCACGCGTCGCCTGCCTGTGCCCACTCCGGCCGGCTCCGCCGCCACGCCAGGTATGCGATCGATCCGGCCAGGCTGATGGCAAAAAATAGGAAACAAACCATCGCGTGTGGCACGTGATAGTAGATGATCCTGAAAATGTACCCCTGCAGCGCATCATTCGGGGCCACGTACATGGCCTGGTAGTAGGCCCAGCTCAGCAGTGCAACCGTGACGGCAACATAGAGGCCGATGGCAAGTCTCTTCATGCAGGAACCCTGACAACTCCAGTCTACGCCGGAAGGTGTAATTGCGTGTGATCTGAATCACCGAATCGGCGCATTCGATTCTCCAATGACTGCGCGCGCGATCGGCGCGAAACAGACGATGGTTCATTTCCTTCTTTGGGTCGATCTTGCCGCGGATTCTCTCTGCGGCAAGCGGAGCTTCATCCCGTCGAAATCTCGGACGAATTGATCCACTATCACCCAGCCCTTAACGTCCCATTCAAACCGCTCGGATAGATTTTAGCCACCCCGCAAAGCGGAGAGAAGGAAGAGTAAGGAATGAAGAGAAACATAGTTCTTCTGTTCGTCGCAGCATCGGCCCTCACCCTGCAGATGAACGCGGCCGAAAAAGCCGCCCAACACGCCAAGAACACCGCTCCCAAGCCCCGCAACGTCGTCATTTTCGTCGCCGACGGATTGCGTCCCGGCTCTGTAAATCCCACAGACGCTCCCACTCTCCTCAGCATCCGGGAAAGCGGCGTCTTCTTCGCCAATAGTCACTCCATGTTTCCCACCTTCACGACGGCCAACGCAGCCACCATCGCCACAGGCCACTACCTCGGCGACACCGGCGACTTCAGCAACACCATCTATTCCGGATATCCGGTTTTCGATACCGGCAACTTCGGCAAGGCCATCGGAACGGTCACGCCGTTCGTCGAAAACGACCAGATCCTCGCTGATCTGGACGATCATTATCAGGGCAACTATCTGAACGAAGAGACCCTGATGAGCCTGGCCCGCGCTGCCGGTTACAACACGGCCTCCATCGGCAAACTCGGGCCGGTTGCGATCCAGGACGTGACCCAGCTCGATCCGGCGCAGAACCAGTTTCCGATTCCGCAGACGGTCATCATTGACGACGCGACCGGCTCGCCATCCGGCGTTCCGCTCGGCTCCGGCATCATTACCGCGCTCACCAGCGCGGGCCTTGGAACGGTTCCCACGCCCCGCAACCAGCCCTCCGGCTCCAACACGGTTCCGGGAACATTGAGCGCAAACCTCGGCCAGCAACAATGGTTCGCCGACGCGACGACCAAAGCCGTCCTGCCCACCTTCAAGAGCAACGGCAAGCCCTTCCTGATCCTCTTCTGGTCGCGCGACCCCGACGGTACGCAGCACAACCAGGGCGACAGCCTCAACTCCCTTACGCCCGGGATCAATGGCCCGACTTCGAAGGCTGCCGTCCTGAATGCCGACACAAACCTGAAGCAGATCCTCGACTACATCAACAGCGATCCCGCCCTGGCCGGCAACACCGACATCTTTGCCACTGCTGACCACGGCTTTGCCACCATCAGCAAGCACGAAGTCGATGGCGCCGGCACCGCCACCAAGAGCTACGCCGCCACCTTTACCTACAAAAACCTGAGCGGCGTTCAGGAAGTCAACACTGGATTCCTCCCCGTCGGCTTCCTCGCCATCGACATCGCCCACGCTCTCGGTCTGCCGCTGTTCGATCCCGACAACCAGATCGCTGTCAACGGCAACAACGTCTACGAGCCCGTGGATCCCACCGTCCCACAGCAGACGGCGACCATCCGCCAGCACTCCGCCAGCGGCGACGGCCTGATTGGAGGCACCGGCGCCATTCTCGAGAAGACCGACGCCAAGGTCATCATCGCCGCCAACGGCGGTTCCGACCTGGTCTATGTGCCTGACCATGACGCCAAAACCGTTCGCGCCATTGTCGCTTTCCTCGTCCAGCAGGACTACATAGGCGGTCTCTTTGTGGATGACAGCTTTGGCCACATCCCCGGAGCCCTGCCGCTGAGCACCATCGGTCTGGTGGGAACGGCAAAGCTCCCCACCCCGTCCATCGCTGTCAACTTCAAGACCTTCGCGCTCGACTCCTCCAACCCGCTGATGACCGCCGTACAGGTCGCAGACTCTTCCCTCCAGGAAGGACAGGGAATGCACGGGACATTGAGCCGCGATGACACTTTCAACAACATGGCCGCCATCGGTCCCGACTTCAAGCGCGGCTATGTCGACAACCAGCCCGTCAGCAACGCCGACATCGCGCGTACGCTGGCTCGCATCCTCGGCGTCAAGTTCACTGACATCGGCGACCTTCACGGCCGCGTCGTGCACGAAGCGCTGGTCAACGACGGATACGCCCATCACTTTGGATTCGACGATGAGTGGATCGTGTCCGAACCGGCCAAGAACGGCAAGTTCACCGTGCTGAAGTTCCAGCGGCACGGCGCGCACCGCTACTTCGACGCCGCCTACTTGACCGATGCGAAGGGCCTTTGGAGCCTGAAGGAATCGGTCCGCAAATAAACCCTCAACCACGGAACTGAAAAGGCCGGACCGGCGCATTGCAGGTTCGGCCTTTTCCGTTCAGACCCGAGACTCCCTGTTCAGCTCTGGCATGCGTCAGGAACCGCTCATTTCATCGGGATCCGGAACACGTTCACCGAATACGGCCCGAGTTCCGCTGCGATCGTTCCGCCAAGCACCTCCGCCGTCGAATTTTTCGGGGCCACCGCTCTCGGAGAATCGAGGCTGTTCTCGGCGTTCAGGTCGCTGCTCTCGAGTACGATCCGCTGTGCCGTCGCCGTCACGTTTGCGCCGTCGAGGCGGATCTCCGCGCTTCGCTTCCCTCCGGTCGTATTCACCGCCTTTACGATCAGCTCGTGCGTGCGCTCGTCGAGCGAGGCCGTCGTGTAAAGCCCGTCCTTCACATGCGGGATTGACTCCACCGCGCGCGTGCCCACATTGCTCGCGTACAGTTCCTGGACGTAGTAGTTCGGTGTGCCAAACGAGCGCAGGCTGTCGAGCCAGATCGCATCCGGCGTCCACTGCCACGCATCCACATTTGCCAGCAGCGGCGCATACGAGGCCATCCGCACAACGTCTCCGTTGCGCTCCAGGCCCGTCATGAACGCCGCCTCCGCAATCGCTCCGCTCCAGTTGTTGCGGTTGTCGCTTCGCGTCGTGCCCGCCGTCTGCGCCGCATATTCGCCCGCAAACACTTTCGGTCCCTGGCGGTCGTAGTTGTCGTAGCGCGCCGAGTTCGCCAAAAACCACTCCGGGTTCATGTAGTAGTGCTCGTCGACAATGTCCGCCTTCAGTTCCCTCCATGTCCCCCACAAGCTGTCGAATAGCTCGCCGCCCGGTGACGGCCCGGCGCTCGCCACCAGTTGAATCTCCGGATGCATTGCTTTCAGCTCCGCTGCGAACGCCTTGTACCGCTCTACATAACGCGGCCCCCACTGTTCGTTGCCGATGCCGATCATCTCCAGATGAAATGGCTCAGGATGCCCCATATCGGCCCGCAGCTTGCCCCACGGCGTCGTCTCCGGCCCGTTCGCAAATTCGATCAGGTCCAGCGCATCCTGGATGTACTCGTGCAAATCCTCCATTCGCGCCGTTTCGCTCGTGTTGAACTGGCACGCCATGCCGCAGTTCAAAATCGGCAGCGGCCGCGCGCCGATATCTTCCGCCAGCTGGAAATACTCATAGAACCCAAGTCCGAACGACTGAAAATAGTCCGGCGCCGGCCGGAAATCGAACTCATCGTTCCAGCGATTGATCAGCGTCTTGCGCTCCGCAATGTCGCCCACGGTCGTCTTCCAGCGGTAACGCGTCAGCAGTTGCCGCCCCTCGACGATGCATCCGCCGGGAAAACGGATAAACCCTGGATGCATGTCATAGAGCAGTTGCACCAGGTCTTTGCGCAGCCCGTTCGGCCGGCCCTTCCATGTGTCGATGGGGAACAGCGAAACCATATCCAGATCCACTTCGCCCGGCTCATCGAGATAGAGATTCAGCCGTGCGTGCCGGCTGGTATCCGTCGCGCGGATCGCCGTCTCATATCTCTTCCACGTGCCGCCGAAGCCTTCCAGCCTCCCGCTGCCGATCTCGCGGCCATTCTCGTCCGTGATCGTTGCACGGATTGCCTTAGGCCCTCCGCCTCGCAAGTACGCCGAGAACCGGTATTCCGCGCCGCCTTTGATCCCCATGCCGCGAAAGCCGGTGTTGTAGATCCCGTACCCCTGCACTGTTGCGCGCATGCGCAGATAATGCGGATTCACGTCGTTCAGCGGTTCGTCGGTGCGAATGTCCATCTCGCCTTTGGGAAAACCGATTCCCTTGTCCGAGAAAGGCATGATCTCGTGCCATGCCGACAGCGCGTCGCTGAATTCAAATGACCGGTTCTTGACCAGTTCCGGATACAGCCCTCCGTCCGCGGCAAAGTTGATGTCCTCGAAGAAGATTCCGAACATCTGCGGGGAAATCACCGCGCCGGGGTGCGCCGCATCCACGCGGATCACGACGGAGCTCTGCTGCGACGCGCCGGGGATTGTGGCGCCGGCAACGCAAAGGCATAGTACGAAAAGAATGGGCTTGAAGAGGCGAATCGGTGAGCGCATCATATTCCGCAATATTGTAGTGCGCTCCCGTGTCCTGGTCCCACCGTTCATAGTCCCTCCCCTGGGATGCTTTCGTCTCTTGCTCTCGATTGCCGCATTCACGACCCCGGCGTGCCGTGGTAATCTGCGGGCGAGGTCACTGCTTCAGGAAAGGAAAATTTTCGATGAAAGAGCCGGTAACGTCTGGTTCGCGCCGCAGCATCCGCCGGGGGTTGGGGAAACTTGCCCTCCTGCCGGTTCTTTGCGCGCTGGCGGTAGCGCCCGCGGCTGCGCAAGCCACTTTTCAGGCCACCGTTGTCAAGCATCTCACGACATCGAGAGATTTCACTTTGAAGGTCGCAGACGCGATGCCGGCCGCCGACTACGGGTTCAAACTCACTCCGCCGCAGATGAGCTTCGGTGAGCAGATGGTTCACCTTTCCCAAGGCCTCACCTACTTTCTGTCGCAGTTTTCCGGGCAAAAGCCGAACCCGGGGAAGCCAAAGTCTTCCTCAAAGGAAGACGTGATCGCCTTTGTTCGCCAGTCGTTCGACGACGCCATCGCCCAGGTTGGAAAGCTTACGCCTGAGCAACTCGCGAAGACCTACAAGAGCGAAGAGGGAACGGCTTCGGGGACCGATCTGTTGCTGGGGATGCTCGACCACACAACCCATCACCGGGCGTCTGCCGAGATGTATCTGCGCGCGAAGGGAATCACACCCCCCGAATATCAATTCTGAGAATTCCGCGAAGCTTCGTTGCTCGCCGGGTGCGCGCCGGCTCTGCCTCTCTCGCAGGCCCGGCGCCAATTCCTGAGGCGCCGTAGATGTAGACCGTCCAACCCGGCTTCACTCAGCGTGCAGAACCACTTCGAACAGCAGCAGGCTCACCGTAGTGAAGATGATGTCGTAGCCCAGCAGCAGCTTGATCCACAAAACGGGATCGCTTTCCCCGGTGAGAATGCTCCTGACAGACTGCACCATCGCGAGCAGCGCCGGCATGAAAATGGGGAAGAGAATCAGCGGCAACAGCAGTTCGCGGTTGCGGCTGCGGATGGAAAGCGCCGCGAAAAACGTTCCGTTCGCCACCAGCGCCCAGGTGCCCAGCGGCAACACCAGGAGCAGCAGCCACGGCTGCCCCAGCACGTTCAGGTTGTACATCACCAGAAACACCGGCGCCAGCAGCACCTGCACGACGGTCACAAAGAGAAAGTTGGCCAGCACCTTGGCCAGAAACAGATCGGCGCCCGCCACCGGCGCCATGCGCTGCGCGTCCAGCACCTGGTGGCGAATCTCGCGCGCCCACGCCTGGTTCAGCGTGCTCACCGAAGCGAACATCGTGGCTACGCACAGCACGCCGCCGGCGATGTCGCGCGAGAACGCGCCGCGCGGATCGAACGCCAGCGAAAACAGCACCACCACCAGCAAAGCAAAGAACAGCATCGAGTTGATGGCCTCGCGCGAGCGCCACTCGATGCGCAGATCCTTCACCAGGTGAGTCCACACTGCCCGCATCATTCCGTGTGGCCTCCTGCCGGATTGTCCGGATGCACGTCTTTTGTCAAATCGGCCGTCACCACCGGAACGTCAAGCGCCGCGGCTGCGCGCAGATAATCGCCCGGCGTGAGAATGAGTTGCGTCCCGCGCGTTCCGGCCGACACGCTGATCTTGTCGAACAGGACTGCCGTCTCATCGACGTAAACCGGGAACGCCTTCTTCGCGCCGAACACCGTCACACCGCCGCGAACATAGCCAGTCAGCGGCTGCACTTCCTTGAGCGAGACCATCTCGGCTTTGCGCACGCCGGCCGCGCGCGCGAGCTTTTTGAAGTCGAGCTCCGCGTCGCCGGGAATGACGGCGAAGAGATGCGCATCCGGTCCGCCGCTGGTGAGCAGCGTCTTGAACACCTGCTCCGGCGGCATGCCGATCTTTTTGGCCACGGTGACTGCTGACAGGTCATCGGGGTCGACCTCGTACTCGCGCAGCTCGAAAGGAATGCGGAGGCTCTCAAGGAAGCGTGCGCCGTTGGTCTTCATAGTGTCGGCGTCCCCGGCTCACCAACCCAGCGAGCAAGACCCATCGTTGGGGAGCCGCGATCGAAAGACGCGACGCGCCCGGCTCGCAGCGCCAGCACATAATCCGCAATCGGCGCCGCCAGCTCGCGCTGGTGCGTGGTGATCACAATGGTCCGGTTCTTCTGCCGGAAACCGGCCAGCAATTCCACCATTTGCCGCGCGCTCTCGACATCCATGTTCGAGAACGGCTCATCGAGCAGGAGCAGCTCCGGCGCCGGCACCAGCACCCGCGCGAGCGACGTCCGCTGCCGCATGCCCTGGGAATACTGCCCGACTGCGCGTTTCAACTCGGGATCGAGCCCGACCTGGAGCAGTGCATCTTTCGGCGAGAGGCATTCGCGTCCCGGATAGAGCCGCGCAAAGTAGCGCAGATTCTCCTGCGCCGTCAGCTCGTCGTACAGCATCGCGGCATGGCTCATGTAGCCGATGCGCTCTCGCGCCTGCTGCGGCTCCTGCCCGCCGAACACGGTCACCGTGCCGAAGCTCGGACGCAGCAGCCCCGCCAGAACGCGCAGCAGGGTCGACTTGCCGGCGCCGTTCTCGCCGATCAGCACATAGCAGCATCCCGGCTCGAGGTCGGCCGTCACGTGGCGAAGGGCAGCGAACGAGCCGAAGAGCTTCGAGACCTGGTCGAGCCGCGCGCAGTAGTTTGTGGGGTTGGCCGTGGCTTGCGGAGCCGTCATTCGCTCAGTCGTTCGTGGTGGAACTGGCGGGCTTTTTGTCCGCGGGTGCCGGCGTTGCAGAAGCCCGTGGCGCCGGGTTGGGGGCTACAGCGGGCTTCGAGGGAGTCATGCCCGGTTGCGAGCCCGGCTGTCCGGGCGCATACTTGCTGGCGCACTTTGCCTGCAGTGCCGTTGCGTGGAATACGCCATCGCGCCCATACGATCCCTCGGCCAGCGCCTGAGAGTCGTCCTTAAATGTGTCCGGCGGCGGTTCCGTGCCTTTGTAGCTCACCTTAAGCACCCGGCCAGTGCCAGCCTTCGGCGAGTGGCTCTCAAACTCGTTGAGAACAAACTCGACATGCGTGCCGTTCTCCTCGATCGAGCCCGGCTGCACGAACCCTTCCACGCGCAATTGGCTGTGATAGGCCTTGTCCCCCATGCCGCCAAGCTCTGCGATCGTGACGTAGTAGCTCTTGTTCGCGCCATACCCGGAGTAGGCCAGCCAGCCGATGGTGCCCAGGATGACAACGACGGCTATGCCGATCCGCAGCGAATTCCCAGAGTTCTTCATAGTCAGTCTTAACGATACGAGGCAAATGGGGCGGGGTCAACCATCGAACGGATGGGAAGGGAATTGAATCCGGTAGATTTGAGCCGGAAAACCTGGAAATCTTCGGCGCGGCAGGACGGAGGACGACAAACCCCAGTTGAGTTCGCCGGCCTGGCCGCCGCCGGCGCCGATTGCGATCCTAGCCCTGACTGGCCGCCGCCGGCGCGTTTCTCTTGGCGGCCGAAAGCAGGGGCATGAGCGGATGACCCGACTTCTCGGCTTCTTCAGGCGACTCTTTGAAGGGGATTGCTGCAACAATGGCCGGCGCGGCCACCGTTCCCACAAAAGCCAGTGCAAGTAAGATATCGTTCATAGGTCCTGCCCCTGTCTAACTGATCTCTGATTCGGCCGTTTCCGCCTTCCCGGTGCGCCCTTGCAAACGTTCTGCGCGCCGCCGGCCATCTCTTCGCGGAGAAGTGCATCCCGGCGGGTGGAGCGCCTTCCCCAAGGCGCTCCACCTTCCCCTCCCCCGTCCCAATGTTGTTGAACTTGATTCCTAATATGCCCCGGAGCTCGGCCCGAAGTCTATGGCTAAATCGTTTATTCGAGGGCCGTTGAGCGGTACGCGAGTGGTAGATGCCTCCCACGAAAGTCACATGGACCCGCGGCGGCCGTCCATGTTTTTCAGTCGGTCGATTCCGGCAACCGGCGGGGCATCATTTCAGACCCAAGGCTCCTGTTGCGTCCGCCGGGCGAGCGCACTCAGCGGGCCGATTCCAGCGTCCTCGCAGCCCGGTCCAGTGCCTCGGCCAGCACGGCAAGCTGTTGCGTGGCGCGCGACGGGTCTTTGGCGTCAATGGCCTCGTTGGCACCCGGAATCACCACCGCTGCGTATCCCGTGTATTCGCCGGGAGCAAAGATGGTGTGCTTGTACCAGGGCCGGTTCGGCAGCCCGGCCGGGGAGATCAGGTCCCCCTCCGCCTGCCGTAGCGCCGCATTCAGTCTCGCAAGATCGCCCGTCGGATTCGTCTGCAGCGCCTGCATCTTTTGCGCGGCAGCCGCAAATCGCGCCGCCGCCTGGGCGGCGCCGTCGAAATCGATCGATGTGAGCTTCAGCTCCGCGGCCCTCTTCTTGGCTGCTTCGATGTACGAAGTGATCTCGCGCGCGTAGGTGACGTAATCGTACGGCAGCACGTCCGTGTCGGCCATGCGGATTCCTTCAAGGCCCAGCACTCTCGCCATCTGCTGCAGGTAGACAAAGTGCGGATCGGCATTCGCCGTAAACCACGCATAGTTGTCAAACACCGAGTGATACACACCGTATGGCCCACCCGAGCCGATATCCGTTGCCGGCACGCCCACATGCTGCAAAAAAGGCGTGAAGTCCGATCCCGATCCGAGGTCGCCGACGCGCACATCCTCACCGGGCTGCGGCGGCGCATTCGAAGCGCGGTGCTCGTTGCCCGCACTTCGATTGTTCTTCCATTGCTGGTAAACCGAGCTCCCCATCGGGCTCGGCACCGAGTGCGTCAATTCGCGGATGAACTGCTTCAGAGAGGGCACGGCTGCCGCCGAGAAATCCGGCCCGCTTACCGCTACGTCGACGTTGAAGTACGCAACCGCATGTTCCAGCGCTTTGTCGTGCTGCTCCACCCATTCCGTCGATCCGATCAACCCTTCCTCTTCGGCATCCCAGCTTCCAAAGATCATCGTCCGTTTCGGCCGCCACCCCTCCTTCAGCAGGGCGCCCACTCCATGCACTGCCTCCAGCATCGCCGCGGTTCCGCTGTTCGGATCCACCGCGCCGTACACCCACGCGTCCCGGTGGTTGCCGATCACGACCCAGTCGTCCGGATGCTCAGACCCCTTGATCCTCCCTACCACATCCCAGATCGTCCGCACCTTGTAGTCCTGGTCGCTCACCAGGTGCACTTTCACGCCGGCCGGCCCAAGGTGATAGCGGAACGGAAGCGCGCCCTGCCAGCCCTGCGGCACGCCAGGCCCCTTCAGTGCCTGAAGGATCGGCGCCGCGTCGTGATAGCTGATGGGGATCGAGATGATGTGCGGCTGGTCGTTCGTGTTGTTTGCAGGCAGCCGCGCCGAGTCCGGCAGATCGGGCGTCGACGCCACGCCTGGTGTCTGCGGATCGCCCGAATACCGGAACAGATACTGTACCGATCCGCGCTGCACGCCCGTTTCCGGCCGCCATGGGCCCATCGGCCATGGATCGCCCTTGTAGTAGCCGTCGTCCTGCGGGTCGGAGTAGATGAGTACGCCTGCAGCCCCGCGCTGCTCGGCGATGTAGACCTTCACGCCGCGGAAGTTCCCGCCGTACCGCGCAATCACGATCTTGCCGTGCAAGTCGATGTTCTGCTTCGCCAGTTCGTCGAAGTCTTCAAGCCGTCCGTAGTTTGCATACACCGCTTCGCCGGTTACGTCGCCTGAGCCCGACGAGCCATTGAACGGAATTACCACCCGCGGATCGTCCTGGTACCGATCGCCATCGACGTGTTCGCGCGTCGGCCCCGACATGAGTTGGTGTCCGTCGGCGGCGAAGGCCTCCACGCGGACCGTCTTCGGCCAGTTCAGAAGCACGCGGTAGGGAACGATCTCCGTCTCCAGTCCCGCCGCACGGAACTTCTGCGCCACATAATCTGCAGTCTTTTGATCTTCTGGCGTGGCAGCCAGGTGCGGCGCGGCGGTGAGCGTTTTCAGCTCTTCACCGGCGAGCCTGGCATCGGGCACATCGAGGAATTTCGCCTCGATCTTTGCCTCCGAAGCGAAATCGGCATAGCCGAAGACACTCTGCAATGCCGGAGGCGTGGATTGCGCTGCAATCGACTGGGCAAAAAGGACAGCCACAGCAACAACACCGGGCGATTTGGAAAAGTTCATTCGCGACCCTTTGGAAGGCAGAGTGAAGTCAGGCCGGTCTGGAATGCTCGGCGGCAGAGTCCGCTCAACGCGGCAAACAAAGCCACAGCTTACACTAAGAGCTTGGGGGACATCGCGTCTGGGCGCGTTCGACCAACAGAGACAGGAGGCCGAAGGCGCACCGCTCGCTGCGCTTGCCGGCGATCCGTCACCGGACGCCGCTGCACGCTTCCCGCCGGTGATTCGCGCGCTGCGCAATCCCAACTTCCGTCTCTTCTGGAGCGGCAACTTTCTTTCCAACATCGGTACCTGGATGCAGAACGTGTCCCAGGGCTGGCTTGTCCTCACGCTCACCAACAACTCCGCATTCTGGCTCGGCGTGGTCGGCTTCTGCGCTGCGATCCCGTTCCTGCTCTTCACATTGTTTGGCGGTGTCGTGGCCGACCGCGTGAACAAGCGGCGTCTTCTCATCTACACGCAGTCCACCATGATGGTGCTGGCGTTTCTGCTGGCTGGCTTGACTTACTTCCACGTCATCGCCGTCTGGGGCGTCGCTCTGATCGCGTTCCTCAACGGCGTGGCGCAATCCATGAACCAGCCCAGCTACCAGGCGCTGGTGCCCAGGCTGGTTCGGCGCGACGACCTTACAAACGCCATCGCATTGAATTCCGCTCAGTTCAACATGTCGCGCATCCTCGGACCCACGCTGGGCGGCTATGCGATGGCGCTCATCGGCATGGCCGGGAATTTCTTCTTGAACGGCGTCAGTTTTCTCGCCGTGTTGTGGGCCCTGGTCCGCATCCACTACCCGGAGGAGAAGGAACCGCGCCACGAAAGCCTGTTGCGCAGCCTTCGCGCGGGCTTGAGCTATGTTCGCCGCCAGCCTCAGATGTTCGTGCTCATGATGATGATCGGCGTGGCCAGCCTTCTGCTCATCCCGTTTCTCACTTTCATTCCATACTTCGCCCGCGAGCAGTTGCATGTCGGCGCCAGCGGGTTAGGCTGGCTCATGGCATGTTCCGGCACCGGCGCGGTGCTGGGCGCCATGACCGTTGCCTGGCAGGGAATGATCCGCCGCCGCGGCCGGGTGATCGCATGCGGAGGCGCCACGGTGATGGGCGTGGTCATGCTCTTCTGCTACAACCGCAGCTTTGTGCTTGCTTTGCCGCTCATGTTCGCCGAGGGTTTCACCATGATCCTCACCATCTCCGCCGTCAACGTGGCCATGCAGCATCTCTCCGCCGACGAGATGCGCGGCCGCGTGATGAGCATCTATGGCACGTTGTTTCTAGGCCTGCCCCCGGTCGGCGCCCTGCTCGCTGGAGAACTGTCTCGGCACATCCCCACAGCTCACGCCATCGCCGCCATGTCTGGCGTGGCCATGATTGCCTTTGTCGGGTTTTATGCCGCCTCGCGCCCGCTGAGAGAACTGGATTGAAGCGGAACCACTCGGGTGTTTTCAACCCAGGCCCCGCCAGCTCCGGTCCGTGCTTACGCCGCAGGCTGCAACTGCGTGCAATGCGCGCAGCGCCGCGCGGCAAGCGGAATCTCGCTCAGGCATTCGGGGCAGGTCTTCGTCGGGGGTGGGGGCGGAGGCGGCGGTTCCGGCTTCTTGAACTTCGTCAGCAGAGTGTTCAGCGGAAGCACAATTCCGAAATAGACCACCGTGGCGACGATCAGGAATGAGATCGCGGCATTGATGAAGTTCCCGATGTTGATGGGCGTGCCGTTCAACTTGATCACGACGTTGCTGAAGTCCGGCTTGCCCACAACCGCGGCGATGGCCTGGCCCAGGATGTCCTTTACCATCGAGTTCACGATGGCATTGAACGCCGCGCCGATAATCACCGCGACTGCCAGGTCCACGACGTTGCCGCGCAGGATGAAATCGCGAAATCCCTTCAACATATCGTTCTCCAAGAATTCAGAATCGCGTCCCGGGCGCTGTTCGCTGCGCTCGAGATCCCCCGATGTCGTCCATCCTACACGGCGGCGATCACATTCCAAACAATGGAATCAGTCGGCGCATCGCGCCCCGCTTAAAGATACAGCCACAGAAATATGGCCATGGCCAGGATCATCAGATCGGAATAGAGCAGAAGGAGCACGCCGGCGTGATATAGGCTCCACTTCCGCGCCAGGCAGCGCGCCGTCTCCGCGATTGCCCATGCGGCGAGAAACACGGCCACGATCTGCCACCGCGAACCATGCAGGGCATCGATATCCGGAAAACCCGCCAGGCGCAGGGTCGTCGCCAATGCTCCAAGAGCAAGCACGATGCTGCGTGCGAGCGATCGCCGGCGCAGCACAAAAAGAGACGACCTGGGAAATCCCACGCTTCACTCTACCGTACCGTCCATCGGTTCCGCGGCGCGCGCGGCTTGCGCCCCACCAAGCCGGCGGCGCCTGGTGCCTCGCGCGGACTCTTGCCGGGTCACGGGGCGTCCGCCGCGTCGGACATAGCAGCAGACCCACCGCGCGCGGAACCCTGATGTAACGGTCGACCGTCTCTGTCTTCTTTGGGTTTCGCGGTCGACCGCCGGCTGCGTGCGCCCTAGCTCACCAGCTGCAGGTCGCGCAGCGACTCACTGTACGGCGCGCGCAATACGCCCCGCTCTGTCACGATAGCCGTGACATATCTCGCCGGAGTTACATCGAAGGCTGGGTTCGCGATGCCCACCCCGTGCGGCGTCAGTTGCTTGCCGCCGTGATGAGTGACTTCGATAGCCGGCCTCTCTTCAATCGGAATCGCATCGCCGGTTTCGGTCGCGAGATCTACCGTGGACCATGGTGCAGCAACATAGAAAGGTATGCCGTGCTCGCGCGCAAGGATGGCCACGCTGTACGTGCCGATCTTGTTGGCGAAGTCTCCGTTTGCGGCAATGCGGTCCGCGCCCACCACAACGGACTGGATCTTCCCGGCGCGCATCAGGCTTGCAGCCATGTTGTCGCAGATCACCGTGGTTGGAATGCCATCCGCCATCAGTTCCCAGGCCGTCAGCCGCGCCCCCTGCAGGAAGGGCCGCGTCTCGTCGGCATAGACATGAATTCGCTTGCCCTGCTCCACGGCTGCGCGGATCACGCCAAGCGCGGTGCCGTAGCCGCATGTCGCCAGCGCACCGGCATTGCAGTGCGTCAGCACTCCCCCTTCGTCGGGCAAGAGCCCTGCGCCATGGGCTCCCATGGATCGGCAGGCGGCGATGTCCTCGTCATACATGACATGGGCTTCAGACAGTAAGACATCCCGAATCTGATCGAGGCTCGCACCGGAAGCACGAAGCCGGCCAAACTGCTTCTTGATCCGGTCGATGGCCCAGAAGAGGTTGACCGCTGTCGGCCGTGTGGCGGCCAGGCCGGCGCAGATCTGTTGAAACTCCGGAGCAAACTCGTCCGCCGTGCGCGCGGTGGAATTGATCGCGCCCAATGCGATGCCATAGGCAGCCGAAACACCGATCGCGGGCGCCCCCCGCACAACCATTGTGACAATCGCGCGGGCCACCTCGTCCCATGTAGTGGCGAGCACGTAGCTCTCTTCGAGCGGCAACTTGGTCTGGTCGATGAAACGGACGCCTTCCGGCGTCCAGGCGAGTGTAGGAACCATCGGTACGATTATAAATGGCGGAGAAGCAGCCGATTAGGTGGACGCTCGCTGCGAAGCTCGAGGGCTCCCTTTCGAAGTCTTGGGTCTCTGCTAGAGGATTGAGGAACAGGCGTCACGGGATCGGGATGCCATCGTTCGTAAATGCTTCCGAAGGGTCTGGCACGAGTGTCCTCGCCTTGGCCATGTCGGCATTGCCGCCATCTGGATCGCCCTTCGCGGTCTTTACGAGGCCCCGTCCAAAAAGGCACGAAGCGCATTTGGAATCGACCTTGAGTCCGGTCTCGAAATCCGCGCGTGCGGAGTCCAGATCCTTCTTCCGCATCTCTGCGATGCCGCGGTCAAGGAATCCCATAGCGTAATCAGGATTGAGCCGGATTACTTCATTGAAATCCTGAATCGATCGGTCGATATCCCCTTTTCGAAGGTACGCCTCACCACGGTTGTCCCATGGCCACATCCAGTCCGGTGTGAGCTTGAGTGCGTGATCATAGTCTGCGATCGCGTCATCGAATTCCTTATTGCGGAGATGGATGTCTCCGCGGTAGGTCCAAGCCTCGGAGGACTGAGAGTCCAGTTCGATTGCTTTCGAGCATGACTGCAGTGCGGCCTTCGCGTCTTTGGCAATCCAGTTTTGAACTGAGCAGAGTTGTGCCCACGCTGACGCAAACGTCGGATCGATCTCAACGGCTTTTTCCAGATCGTCTAGTTTCTTTTGTTTCTCGGTTCCCGGATAAGCCTGAGATCTGCCCGTGTAGGCCATTGAAACGGCGCGCTTTGCCTCTTTCCCAGATTGAATCAACCAATTACACCCTTCAATCTTCTTTTCTGGAGTCGTTGGGTGAGCGCCCGCCAATTCGCCCATGCAGCGTGACCACTGCCTCGTCCTCTCAAGATTGTTTTGCCAAAAAATGAGCTCCGCGTCTACTTCGCGCTGTGCTTCATCCGGCGCCACACGAGATAACTTGCCACCCCCATCGCTCGAGATTGCAGATACTGGAGTGCCGTCTCTCTCTGCTCCGACGTAAAGGAGATCGCCGCGCGTTGATCTGAAGAACAAGACGCGCGGGCGGTTGCCACGGTCGACGGCGAATACGTGGAGAGAGCTTGATGGGTCCGATTCGTCGGCACGTGCGCCAACGGAGTAGTAGAGCCATGGGTTTGTCCCATCGTCGAGAGCTAGAACTCCAGCCAGCTCCCCGGAGATTTCCGATTCGCTGCCGCTTTCTGCTATCAACGAGGCGATGTCTTGGATCACCACTGATCGAGCCAAGCTTGGGGTGGGCGCGGATGCAGAGTTCGACGGAGTCTTCGAAATCGTTTGCGCGTAGGCCCACGCCGAGCAGCCTACAAGGAGCAGAGTTGGGAGTCCACGCATGCGGCACCTCGCGATGAGGACGATCATCTTGGGGACTTTCATCAAGGATACTCCCTCGCATGCAGATCGTTCTCGAGATCACATTGTCGGTTTTGCATTGAAGAATGAAAACCTTTTCAAATTCTGCTGGACTCACCCCTGCCGCGGTGCTTAGAGTGTTGAGGATCGCTTTCCACTTGCAAGGAGCCGACTGTGAACCTGACCAGGGTCGATTGGCTGATCATGCTGCTCTACTTCATGTTTGTGCTGGGCATCGGCTTCGCCCTCCGGCGCTTCATGAAGACGAGCAAGGATTTCTTCCAGGCCGGGCGCGCCCTGCCGGCCTGGATCTGCGGCCTGGCCTTCATCAGCGCCAACCTCGGCGCGCAGGAAGTCATCGGCATGGGCGCCTCGGGCGCGAAATACGGCCTGGAGACCGCGCACTTCTACGGCATCGGCGCCATCCCGGCTATGGTCTTCGTGGGCATCTTCATGATGCCGTTCTACTACGGCTCCAAGGCTCGCTCGGTGCCTGAGTTCCTGCGCCTCCGCTTCGACGAAAAAACGCGCGCCCTCAACGCCTGCTCCTTCGCCGTCATGACCGTCTTCAGCTCAGGCATCTCCATGTACGCTATGGCGCGGCTCGTCCAGGCGCTGCACGTATTCGACGGACTCTTTCGCGCATTGAACTGGCCTCAACAAGGGATCTTCACGTTTTCCATCTTTCTTTCCGCGATCATCGTCTTGCTCTACATTTTTCTCGGAGGCCTGACCAGCGCGATCTACAACGAAGTGCTCCAGTTCTTCCTCATCGTCGCCGGATTCCTGCCGCTGGTCCTGCTCGGCCTCAAGAACATCGGCGGCTGGAGCGGCCTCAAGGCCAGCGTCCCCGTCGCCTATATGCACGAGTGGAAGGGCGTCATGCACTCGAGCACCAATCCCATGGGCATCGAGATCTTCGGCCTGGCTATGGGGCTGGGTTTCGTGCTGGGCTCTGGCTACTGGTGCACCGACTTCCTCGTCATTCAGACCGCCATGGCCTCGCACAACATGGAGGCGGCGCGCCGCGTGCCGCTCATCGCCGCTATTCCCAAGATCGTCTTTCCGTTCCTCGTGATTCTCCCCGGCCTGCTCGCCATCGGCCTGCCCACTCCGCACAACACCACCGTCGTGCGCACCGTCAATGGCGCCATCGTCCGCGAGACCACCGTCGTGGCGCCCGAGGTCGCCGAGGGCAGGGGACTGGTTCCGGCAAAAATCAACCCCGTCACTGGCAAGCCCATGCTGACCGCAAGTGGCCAGCCGCTGCTCGACTACGACATGGCCACGCCGAACATGCTGCTGCACTTCTTCCCGACCGGCATCCTCGGCCTTGGCCTCACCGCGTTGCTGGCGAGCTTCATGAGCGGGATGGCTGGCAACGTGACCGCATTCAATACCGTCTTTACCTACGATCTCTACCAGTCCTACATTCACAGGGGCGCGAGCGATCGCCACTATCTCGCGGTGGGCCGGTGGGCTACGGTTGGCGGCATCCTCTTCTCTATCGCCACCGCCTACGCCGTCATCAGCTTCAACAACATCCTCGACATCCTCCAGCTTGTCTTCTCGGTCGTGAACGCTCCGCTGTTTGCCACCTTCCTGCTGGGCATGTTCTGGAAGCGAACCACCGGGCACGGCGCATTCGCCGGCCTCGTCTGCGGCACCGCCGCCGCATTATTGCATCACGGGCTCACGCTGCCTATCGAAGCGCTTCCCGGCATCCACGGCGGATGGATCACCGTCGTCCATCACTATCCAAGCGACATGGCCCAGAATTTCTGGGGCGCGATATTCGCCTTCTGCACCAACTTCGTCATTGCTGTTGCCGTGAGCCTGATGACCAAGCCGCGGCCCGACGAGGAACTCGTCGGTCTTGTCCGCTCCCTCACCAAGATGCCTTCGCACGCCCACCTGCCCTGGTGGAAGCGTCCCGAGGCCCTCGCCATCGCCGTGCTGCTGGCCGCGATCGCATTGAATCTTTTCTTCGCCTGAGGAGTTGAGAGCCATGAGTCTCGATCTGCGCATCCCCATGGGCCTGATGTTCACGCTGACCGGCATGATCCTCACCGGATTTGGATTTGCCACGCGCGACCGCGCCGATCTTTACGCCAAAAGCCTCGGCATCAACGCCAATCTCTGGTGGGGACTTGTCCTGCTGCTCTTCGGCTTGATCATGCTGGCCCTCGGCCGGCGCGGCCAGCGCCGCATGGAAAAAGAACCGCCCCCGCCGCCGCAGGAAGGAGAAGTGCCCCGCGGCCACTGAATTGTGGAGACCGGTGTTCCGTAACCGACAGGTGGATCCGCACAGGAAACGGCCGGCCGGAGCCCGTGGATCGAAGTCTTTCCCGAAGACCCTGGATTCCCCGATCCGCATCTAAGCCCTCAATGTGGCCGATAAACCATCGGCCAGAGAGGTTTTAGAATGCCAAAACTCAAGCTTTTGAGCATGCTTGCCGCTGCCGCATTCATGCTCGCGTGCGGTCACCATGTGTCGACACAGGTCGCCGTCGAGGTTGGACCCCCTCCCGAGTGCCCCTATGGCTATTACGAAGTTCCACCTTACAACTGCGCTCCCGATGGCTACTATGGCCCTGAGTGGTTCTCTGGCGGCATCTTCATCGGCGCCGGGCCTTGGTACCACGGTCCAGAGCACTTTTACGGGCATGTCGATCACCATTACGACTTTCGCGAGGGCTATCACGGGCCTTATCCGCATCGCGGCGAACACCCGGCTGAGCACCGCCGCGAATTCCACGGCCAGGCTTCCCATGATCCGCACGGCCATGAAGGCCCCCGCGAACACCGGTAGCATGTAGCCGGCTTCGAAGATCACACTCTCTTTATGGCGACGCCGCTACACTGAGAGTGAAATGAAGCGCAAGACCATCGAGAACTACGAGATTGTCCGCAAACTCGGCGCGGGCGGCAGCGGGGTTGTGTATCTGGCCAACGACACGCTGCTGCAGCGCCCCGTCGTGCTCAAAATCCTGCGCACCGGCCCGATGAGCGCACAGCAGATGCGCACAACCATCCTGCGTGAAGCGCGCCTTGCCTCGGCAATCGAGCACCCCAACGTCTGCGCCATCTACGAAGTCGGCGAGAGCGGCGGCGAGGGCTTCATCGCCATGCAATATGTGCCTGGCCAGTCGCTCGATCGCCTGATCGCGAATGGCCCGGCGAGCCTGCAGCTCGTCCTCTCAGTCGGCATTCAGATCGCCGACGGTCTCCAGGCCGCGCACGCACTCGGCATCTTTCATCGCGACCTGAAGCCGCAGAACGTGATGCTCACCGACGGCGGCCTGGTCAAGATTCTCGACTTCGGCCTGGCCCGCCGCCTGCATCCCGAGGACGCAAGCTTCGATCCCGCCAGGCAGGGCCTGCCCAAAGATGCGTCGATCGCCGCAACCTACACCGCGCGCGGCGGAACCATACGCTACATGGCTCCCGAGCAGTTCGTCACCGGCCAATCCAGCGCGCAGTCCGACATCTGGGCCCTCGGCGTCATTCTCTACGAACTGGTCAGCGGACGTCACCCTTTTGCTCGGCCGGACGCAGAGGACTTCCAGGCCATTCGCGCCATCCAGTTTTCCGATCCCGAGGATCTCGGCGCGATTGTGCCCGACCTCCCCGCCGAATTGAAAAGCGTGATCCTGACATGCCTTGAAAGAAATCCTCCCTCGCGTTACGCCACGGCCGCCGAAGTGCGCGAGGCGCTGAAGACCATCATGAAGGCGTTGCAATTCGAGACCGGGATTATCCCCGGCGACGCTGCCGCCATCCTTCCCACCTCCGGTCCTGAAGCCGAAAAACGAAACACCGGTTTCCTGTCGATGCTCGCCGAGCGCTTTCGCGATCCCGCCGTCGAGCGCGCCCGGCAAAACTCTCTCGTTGTCTTGCCATTCGCCAACCTTGGAGCAACTGAAGCGCCTCCGCTCTACGGCTTTGCCCTCGCCGACGCCATCTCCGCGCGCCTGGCACGCATTCCGGCGCTTGTCGTCCGCCCGTCGAGCACGCTGATGAGCATGCCCATCGCCAACATGGATCCGCTCGCCATCGGGCAGAAGATGCTCGTCTCCTATGTCCTGACCGGCAACTTCATTCGTTCCGAAAACGGCTTCGACCTCAACTGGCAGTTGCTCGATGTCGCCACGCAAAGTGTCAAGTCCGGCGGCGCCATTCGCGTCGCGTCTCTCGATCTGATCGCCGTGCAGACCGAAATCTCGAACGAGGTCTTTGCCACGCTGCACGGTATTGGCGCCGCCGAACAGGCCGAAGTGCCGCGCGCAGCTAGCCGCGATGGCTCGCTGCCCGGCCCGGTCAGCGAAGAATATCTGCAGGCTCGCGCGCTGCTCAGCTCGTTCATGGTGCGCACCGGTTCGCGAGCTGATCTCGACCGTGCGCACGCGCTCTTCACCAGCGTCACCTCGAAAGACCCTGAGTTCGCGGCAGGCTGGAGCGGCCTGGGCATCGCCGAACTGCAATATGTCCGCCACGGTTTCGGCGGCCAGATTCACGTCATGCACGCGCGGCGCGCCTTCGATGTCGCATTGAAGCTGGATCCTGCCTCCAACGAAGCCAATCTCTATCGCATCTACATGCTGCTCTCGCGCGGTGAAAAGGAGTCGGCGCGCTACGGAATCGCCAACCTGCTTGCCTCCGCCGCCAATGACTGGAACGTGCACATGGTGGCCGGCATTGCCCTGCGCGGCGACGGCATGTATGACGAGGCGCTCGTCGAGTTCAACTTCGCGCTCAAGCTGAATCCTGCCAACGCGGCGATCCTGTATAACCATCGCGCCCGCGTCTTCCACTATCAGAATCAACTCGAGCTTGCCGGCGACGAACTCGAGAAAGGCCTTGCGCTTGAGCCGAAGCATCCGCTTCTTCGCACATCGGCCGGCTACCAGCAGATGCGCCTCGGCAATCTGAGCGCGGCCATTGAGGTCCTCGAGCAAGTTGTGCGCGAAGACGACTCCCTGCGCATCGCCGTGCCCACGCTGGCTATCTGCTATGTGCTGGTGGATCAGCGCGACCGCGCCGCGGCGCTGCTCCGGGACGATACACTGGCTGCCGCCGAGGCCGACAGCGAGATGGCCTACCGGCTAGCCACATACTTCGCCGTCGAAGGCGACTCGAGCGAGGCCCTGCACTGGCTTCGCCGCGCCGTCTATCTTGGCAACGAAAACTATCCGTGGTTCCAGAAGAATCCGGCGTGGAACAAACTGCGGACCAATGCGGACTTCGAGCGTATCCTCGAAGATCTCAAGAAGTCGTTCCGCAAAAACCAGAAGACATGGAACAGGCTGCTTGAACAGGTGCCGCTGGAAAGCTGACTCCGCTACCCAGGTCCCCGCTCAACACGGGCCATCGATGTGCTCATAGGGCAGATACACCGGTTCCCACATGGAATTGCGGACCTCGTCGGCGAGCGATGCAAGGTGATCGAGGTCGGCGACTCCGTCGCTTCCCGCCTGCTTGGCGACCGCTTCCGCAATCACCGCGGCTCCCTTGCGCGAGTCGGCAATCGGCGGCAGCAGTGGCGCATCGCAGTCCTTGCACGCCGGTGACAGCGACGCCAGCGCCTTCGCTGCGGCCATGATCATGCCATCGGTTACGCGGCGCGCACGCGACACAAGGATGCCCAGCGCCAGACCCGGAAAAATGTACGAGTTGTTGATCTGTGAGATGCGCACCGTGCGCCCGTCAATCGCGACCGGCGCAAACGGGCTGCCCGTGCCCACCACTGCGCGGCCATCCGTCCATCGCAGCAGGTCAGCCGGTGCGGCCTCCGACTTCGACGTCGGATTCGACAGCGGGAAGATTACCGGGCGCGCGGCATTCCTAGCCATCTGTCGCACAACCTCTTCAGTGAATGCCCCGGCCTGTGCCGAGACGCCTGCCAGTACCGTGATCTTTGCATTGCGCACGACATCGAACAAAGAGATCGGCCCTTCGCTCGACAGCTTCCATCCGGCAAGTTCCGCTTTCTTTCTGACGAGCGCCGTCTGGCTCGTCCTGATCGTGGTGTCGCCTTCGACGAGAAGTCCGTGGCGATTGAATGCGTAGATGCGATTGCGCGCTTGCTCTTCGTTCAGCCCCTGTTCCTTCATTGCGGCAATCAGCAGGTTGACGATGCCGATGCCGGCCGAGCCCGAACCGAACATGGCGATCGTCTGGTCGCGCAGCGGCACGCCCGTGGCATGAACCGCGGCAAGCAACGTCGCTGTGGTCACCGCGGCGGTGCCTTGAATATCGTCGTTGAACGTGCAGAGCCGGTCGCGATATCGCTCGAGTAGACGCAGCGCGTTTTCGCCAGCGAAGTCTTCCCACTGCAGAAGTACGTGTGGCCAGCGGCGCTCCACGGCGGAGACGAACCTCTCCATGAAGTCGTCGTACCCAGGCCCGCGAATTCGCGCATGTTGCCAGCCGATGTAGATGGGATCGTTTAGCAGCGCCTGGTTATCGGTGCCCACATCGAGCAGTATCGGCAGGCAGTGTTCCGGCGGAATGCCGCCGAGCGCGGTGTAAAGCGCGAGCTTTCCAATCGGGATGCCCATGCCGCCTGCGCCCTGGTCGCCAAGCCCGAGAATCCGCTCGCCGTCGCTGACCACGATGCAGCGAATATCGTCGTAACGCGGATGCGCAAGGATCTTCTCGATATGCTGCTTCTCGGGAAAACTCAGGAACAGCCCGCGCGGTTTGCGCCAGATCTCCGAGAACCGCTGGCACCCTTCTCCCACGGCCGGCGTGTAGACCACGGGCAGCAGCTCCTCGACGTACCGGGCAATGAGCGCATAGAACAACGTCTCGTCGTTGTCCTGCAGGTCGCGCATCAGCGCGTACTTGTGGAAGGCCGCTGTGTGAAGATCCAGCGCGTGCTTGCGGCGCTCGATCTGATCGTCCAGCGTACCCACATGTGGCGGCAGCAGGCCGTGCAGGGCGAAGGCGTCGCGCTCTTCTTCGGTAAATGCGGTGCCCTTGTTCAGCCGCGGGTTCAATAGCATCTCGTACCCGGACAGATGCGTGCGAATGACTCGGCAAGCCGCCGGCGACTGGTGGGGGAAGTCTGTCGTCACGCCTTTCCTCTTCGCGTCTTCCGGCCAGCAAGTCCGCAGTGAATCTGCACTGGGCCCTCGCTCGCCGGAGAATCTTCGACCGCTTCGATTCTAATCCTCTTCGATAATCGCCAGGTCCCAGGGAGCCAGCGTGAGTTGCTGCGGCTTTGCCACCGGCTTACCGTCGAGCAGATTCTTGCCGGCGCCATAAGCGTAACTCACCTTCACATCCTCCCCCGAGTAATTGAAGAAGTAGTGAATCTTCTTCCTCATCCTGTTGATTCCGTGCGTTGCGTGAATCGCGGCGGGCAACTGTTCGTCCGGACCGCTCACGCCGGCCTCATCCAGAGACTGCTTCAGCACTGCCGTCTGCAGCTTCTGCGAGAGATAAGTGCCTTCGTAAAGCAGAGTGCCCGCACCGAAGTGATTCTCTGTGATCGCAGGCCACTTGCCGAAGAACGGATGGTCATACCAGGCCAGCGGCTTGGCGTGGTCGATCTTTAGAAACTCCGACCAGTAACTCACCTTGTTCTCGTCCCCAAGATGGAAGGGATCGCCCTTCAACGCAAGCGGATGTTCGAGGTTTGAGAACTCCTGGTAAGTGAATCCCGCCGCGTCGCGCAGCGGTCCCGGCGCCGGCTCCCACCGCACGGCCGAGTTTTCATTCGCGAATCCGCTCTTGAACGTCATCACGACGTGTCCGCCACCCTTCACATAGTCCGAAATCCGCTTCAGCAGTGCGTCGTCCGAGATATACAGCGCTGGCACAATCAGCACTTTGTAGGCAGAGAAATCCTGCGTTTCCGGAAAGACAAAGTCGCTGCCAATGTTCAGGTCATAGAGCGAGCGATGGATCTGCTGCACCAGCGTGTCATAGTTTGCCGTTTCCTGGCCCGAACCCCAGGCAACGGTCGCCGAGGAGGTAAAGGGCATGAAGTTGATCGCGTTGGCCGAGTCGCGGCTCCATAGGATCGCGACCTGATTGTGAATCTGCAAACCCGCTAGATGCGGCCCGATCTTCTCGAGCTCATGCGCCGTGCGGCTCATCTCGGCATAGGCACGGTTGGGTTCAAGATCGTGCGAGAGGATGCCCTTCCAGTACGTTTCCTGGCCGGCGGCAATAGAAGCCCAGTGCCAGTACTCAACCATCTCCGCGCCATTCGAGAGGTGCGTATACACGTCCTCGCGTAACTGGCCGTCGTAGGGCGGATACTGGAACGCAGAGCTCCACCCGATGGTCTGCGCATTGGTCTCTGTGACCAGAAAATTCCCATGTTTGAGCGATCGCGAAAAGTCGCCCTGGATGGACTGTGTTTCGCCGTCGTAGTGGTCTTGCGCCTTGGGGTGATAAATATTGTCCGCGGGAATGTCGAGCGACTCGGCAATCGCCTCCTCGTTCACGTCGTGTCGCATCATGCTGCCGTAGTCGGTCGTGACAAATTGCCGGGGCCCCGCGCACTCTCTCACCAGCTCTGCCTGCCAGCGCAGGAAATCCGTGACGCGCATCTGGCTCCACCGCGTCCATTCGAGCTTGTAGCTGGTGGAAATCGTTCCGTCTCTCGTAGGCAGGTCCTCCCACGTGTGCAGATCCTCGCCCCAGTAGTTGAGAAACCATGCCTTGCTCAGCGCCTCCGGCGTTCCAAACTTCTTTTCGAGATAGTGCTGGAAGCCGATGAACACGTCGGGATTCGCCGCGCCGTAGCTCGAAGTCTCATTGTCGAGCTGCCATCCGATCACGGTCGGGTTGTCCTTGTAGTGCGCGACGATGTGCCGGATCAGCCGCTCGGCATAGAAGCGGAAAGCCGGCGAGTCGGTGTCCATGTTCTGGCGCAGCCCGTAAACACTGGGCACGGGCTTGCCGCCGAACGGGCCGTCGGGTATCCGGTCGGCAAAAATCTCCGGATGCTGGTGCGCCATCCATGCGGGAAGGGAATAAGTGGGCGTGCCGAGAATGACCTTGATGCCGGCCTTTCCCATCGCATCGACAACGCGGTCCATCCAGGCGTATTCGAAATGGCCGTCTTCGGGCTCCCACAGACTCCATGTCGACTCGCCCATGCGCACGACGTTCAGACCCGCTGCCTTCATGAGGGCAACGTCTTTTTCGAGCCGCGCCGCCTGGTCGCCGGGCATGTACTCGTTGTAATAGGCCGCGCCATAGAGCACCGTCGGAAAGTTGAGATCGGGATCGCGCGGAGCCTGCGCAACCGCGAGCGTGGCCGGAAGAAGAAGGGAGAATACGAGTTGGAGAAAGCGTTTACCGCAAGACCGCATGGTGACCCTCATCTCAGAGCAGAATGCCGCTCCTGTTTTATTGAAGGGCCATTTTAGATCAACCGGCAGCGGGCGGAGGAAGTGTCACATTTCCCGGAGATTCAGAAGCGGCGCCTCGGCGCGGGGTGAGTGCTCTATTCGAACGTGATTTCGACGATCTCCGGCGCCGTACCGACGCGCATGGGAGGGCCCCACGTCCCCGCGCCGCTCGACGTGTAGACAGTGAGAGAGCCGAACCGCGCCAGTCCGTAGGTAAACTTGCCGAAGACCCGCCGTGTGAGCCACGTGAACGGGAAGAGCTGCCCCTTGTGAGTGTGCCCTGAGAGCTGCAGTCCAACACCTGCCTTCTCCACGATCGGCAGCCGCGTAGGCGCGTGCAGCAGCAGGATCACTGGTTCCGTCGCGTCGGGATGCAGCGCTTCAAGCGTCGACTTCACGCGGATCGGATAGGTCGAGTCGGTGTAAGGAATACCCAAGACCGCTAAGCCCTCGACGACTGCCTTTTCATTGCTCAGCACGCGAATTCCGGCGCGCGAAATGGCCTGCGTGTAGTGCTCTGCGTGGCCGAATTCCTCGTGATTTCCCGTGACGTAGAAGATTCCGAATGGCGGCGCGAGATGTCGGAACGGAGCAGCCAGCTTGTCCGTATCGGCCCCCGAGCCATCGAACAGGTCGCCGGGAATGAAGACAATATCGGGGTTCAGGCGCGCGATCATCGACGCGATCTTGCGGCTGAAGGCAAGTGCGTTCAGGTTGCCCAGGTGCAAATCGCTGGCGAGTACCGCCTTGCGGCCACGCCAGGACGGAGGCAGGTTCGGAACCTCGATGGCGATATGACGCAAGCGAATCCACCGCGCGTTCACCAGGCCATAGACCGCCACAACGATGGCCAGCCCGTAGAGCACCGCCGCGATCAGCGGCCGGCTGGGATCAGCCGAGACGGCGTGAAGCACAGGATCGATCACCCAGCAAAGGCATGCGGCAATGAAGAAGTAGTTGGCAAATCCCAGCCACACGGAGGATAGAGTGTAGAACACCCTGACCGGCGGGTTCGACAAGCGGAATCCCAGCAGCGCCGATACAATGAAGCTGGCGGCAAGCAATACCACCGTCGCTTGCTGCGCCGGCGCGGACACCGGGTCAAGGGGACACCAGAAATCGACGAACGTCCGGTAGATGAACCAATGGGCAGCGAGCAGTATGGCTTGAATGAAGATGATGCCCAGGACAGGCCAGGCTTTCAAACGTCGTCTCCTCATTCTCATCATGGCATGAACTGCAGCCCCGTTTCACGCACAACGGTCCTGCAAGCTTCGGCATCGGCCGCTCTCATGAAAGAATGGACTGGATGCCGCCTGGCAAGCACAACTCGCTCGGGCTCTACATCTCGATTCCGTTCTGCCGCTCGAAGTGCACCTATTGCAACTTTGCGTCCGGCGTGTATCCGGCGAGCGAGCACAGGCGCTACGTCGATCGATTGATCGAGGATCTCTCCGGCGCTCGTGCCCGGGCCGAACGCCTGAATGTCGAACTGCCGGAAGCCGTCGACACAATTTACCTGGGCGGCGGAACACCGAGCCTGTTGCCGCCGGAGCTGCTGGCAGATCTCTTTGCCGCCATTCGCGCTGAATTTCATATCCAGCACGGCGCAGAAATCACGATGGAATGCGCGCCAGGCCAGATCCCAGACGAATTTCTTGCCGCAATGGCCGCGAACGGCATCAACCGCGTGAGCCTCGGCGTGCAGTCCTTCGTCGATCGTGAAGCCGCGGTGAGTGGCCGCCTGCACCATCGCACCACGGTTTTCGACGACCTCCGCCGCTTGCGTTCGGCCGGCATTGTGAATCTCAACGTCGACCTGATTGCCGGCCTTGCCGGCCAATCGCTTGCTTCCTGGAATGAGTCGCTGGACGCGCTCATTTGCACCCAAGTGCCCCATGCCAGCGTCTATATGCTCGAGGTGGACGAAGACTCGCGGCTCGGCCGCGAAGTGCTCGGTCATGGCGCTCGTTACTTCGCGGAGCTCGTTCCTACCGATGAGGCCATCGTCGAAATGTATTCAACCGCAATCGAAAAGCTCAGCGGCGCCGGCCTCGAGCAGTACGAGATTTCCAACTTCTGCCGGTCCGGTTTTGCGTCGCGCCACAACCTTCGCTATTGGCAGCGCCGGCCATACCTGGGTGTCGGGCTCGATGCCTCATCTCTACTGCGCGCGTCGTCTCGGGCAGGGCAACCTCGGTGCATGCTGCGATCGGCAACAACCAGCGACATGAATGCCTTTCTCACCTCCGCCGCGGAACATGACATTACCTGGGAACCGCTCGAGCGCCAGCACGAAGAAGCCTGGTTCCTTGGCCTGCGGATGAATCGCGGAGTCGAACTCGCGGAGATCGAAAACGAATTCGGCAAGGGTCTCACCGCCGCAGCGCTTGAAGTGGTCCATCGGTTTCAGGATTCCGGCCTCGTTGCTGTGCAGGACGGCATTGCCACGCTTACCGCGCAAGGCAGGCTTTTGGCCAACGAAGTCTTCGAGCAGTTCGTCGGTCTTCCCGAGCCTTGCACCACCCAGCCGGCGTAGATTCGCGCTCATTCACCAGGTCAGTGCGGCGTTGACACCGCCGCCAACGGCCGTTCACTTCATTTGGAGTCGAGTATTGACCTGCGGTGCTCTCATTTCAAGTAGGCGCGAACCAAATCGATCAGATCCTCGGCCAGTTCCGGCGCGACCTGCCTCTTGGCTCCGTCGGTGAGGTGAAATCGGATATGCGTCTCGAGAACCTCGCCCATCAGGCCGTTCACACCGCCGCGGACCGCGGCCAGAAGCATCAGTTGCCCGCTGCAGTCCTCGTCCGCCTGCAGGGACCGTTCCACGGCGTCCAATTGCCCGCGCAGTTTGCGCAGGCGCTGCAGCAGCTTGACCTTCTTCCGTTCCTGGTGAGACATCGGGACTCTCTTCCTGATACTACCCACCCAGGGTATAGTATGTACCTATGGGGGATTCAGTATCGTCCTCATTCTACGTCTCGCCCCCGGCTGGTCCGATCTTCCAGCAAGAAATCTCTCATGCGCCGACTCACAATGCTCAGCCCGCGTCGCCTGTTCCGCTCCCTCGCTTCGGCCATTCCCTCTCTGCTCTTGTCGGTGGCGTCCGTCTGCTCGGCCTGCGCGCAGACAGGCGATCCCGCGCCTCTGCCTTCGGCGCCGGCGGTCCAAATCCGCGTGCCGTCACGGCCGGAGCCGATCGGCTTGCTCCCCGCGAGAGCGTCGTCGATCCCAAGCCTGGCCCAGGTGGAACAGGACCGCAGACCTCCTGATACCGGCCCGTCGGGAAGCAAGCCCCAGGATCCACCCCCCGTCTCCATATTTCCGCATGGCGAAGATTCTTCCTGGTGGCTCTCCGGGCAGGCCAACATCATCTTCCAGGGACGGCTGCCTTTCCACTCCGCCTTCCAGGGTCCCAACAGCTTTCGCAACTCGTCCGAATACAAAACCTCGCTCCTCGGCACATTGTTCACTGCATGGCGGCCCACGCATTCGGTTCGTTATAACACCGACTTGATTCTCGATTTTGAGAGCTCGGGCGGGCGCGGTCTCAGCCAGGCGCTTGGGCTTGCCGGGTTCACCAATCTGGACGTCGTGCGCAACCCGAACCTGGGCGCCAAGCCGTATTTTGCCCGGTACCAGATCCACCAGGTGATCGGATTCACTCAGGAGACAACAAGCCAGGACGCGGGGCCCTTCGCGCTGGCTGCCAGTGTGCCCGCTCGCCGTGTGGAATTCCGCATCGGAAAAATGACGCTGCCGGACTTCTTCGACATCAACTCCATCGGCTCCGACAGCCACCTGCAGTTCATGAACTGGACCGTGGATAACAACGGCGCATGGGACTATGCGGCCGATACGCGCGGCTACACCGTCGGCGGCATGGCCGAGTACGACGACCGAAGCTGGAGCCTCCGCTATGGCATTTTCGCCATGCCGACAGTCGCTAACGGCATCGACATGGACTGGGCCTTCAGCCGCGCACACGCTCACAACGGCGAATTCGAACTGCGCCACAGCTTCATGCGCGGACGCAAAGGCGTCACGCGGATTCTGTTCTACGCCAATCGCGCGCATATGGGCTCGTATCGCCAGGCCGTCAGCGCTTATCTTGCGGGCACCGACAAAACGCCCCAAATCACGCTGCACGAGCATTTCAGCGCGCTGAAGTACGGATTCGGCTACAACACCGAGCAGGAGATCACCGGGAATCTTCGCGTCTTTGGCCGCTTCGGCTGGAACGAGGGCCAGCACGAATCGTTCGCTTACACCGAAGTCGATCAGACCGTCGAGTTGGGCGCCGATTACGCCGGTGCGCCCTGGCATCGGCCTGCCGACAAAATTGCCGTCACCTTGGTAAGCAACGCGATCAAACGCGACCACCAGAATTACCTGAAATACGGCGGTCTCGGCTTCCTGCTCGGCGACGGCAACCTCAACTACGGCCGCGAGAACATCGTGGAGAGCTACTACAACCTGCACGCGTGGCGCGGGCTCTTCTATGCGCTCGGCATGCAGCACTTCAACAATCCCGGCTACAACCGCGATCGCGGACCCGCCTGGGTCGGCTCGCTAAGGATGCACGTGGATTTCTAGGTCTTAGAGAGCAGGGAAGTCCGAGGCCTTCGTTACTTTCCCATCGCTGGCGGCGGTTGCTGCGGCTGACCCGGCAGCGCATAAATCACTTCGCCCGGCCTGGCATAGTGCAGCTTCTCGCGCGCCTCGTGCTCGATCGCGCCAGGATCGTTCTTCAGATGATCGATCCGATCTCGCAGCCGCGCATTCTCCTTCTGCAGATCGTCGATCTCTTTCCTCAGCTGCCGTTCTTCCGTGCGCTTCCCGTGCCAGATGGTCAAACCGTTCTTGCCGTTCACGACATGCCACGTGAGCAGGAGCGCAAGCCCTATCGCAACAGCGGTGCCTGCAGGCCGCCATACGCGGATCGACCAATCGAGCGCACGTCGGGGAATGGGAGCGGTCTTCTCTTCGTTTTCGTCAGGCTGATCCGGCATCGATTTTTCGATACTCCTCTATATCTTTAATTTCACCCAGCCGGACCCGTAGCTGCGGAGGATTCGAAACCGGCGGCCCGGCCCACGGAGCCAACCAGCTCCACCGGACCGGCTTTCATCTTCTCAGTGAACCCGGCTTTCAGCCGGCGGGTCAAGCGGAAGTTCTCCTGGCCAGTGCCGCGTGAACCAACTTTGTTAAACAGTCGCTTGAGCTGTTCGCCGGGACCCTTGCCGCGCCACGGCCGATCGCGCGCCGAGCGCATCGACGTTGGTACCATCCCGGCGATTCGCGGGGATTAGCCGCATCAAGTCGCTGAAGTGTCGAAATGGATCCGTCGCAGGAAGACGGGCAGGTAAAGAGCAACCCCAAAAATTTGGGCATTCCGTTTTATCGGAATGCCCGTGGAATGACCGTTGGGAGGGTCAAACTTCAACGCCAGTAGTAGTAGCCGCCGGAGACGAAATACGGCCGGTAATACACCGGAGGATAGGGGTACGGATATCCGTAATATCCGCGGCGGTACAGCGTAGGTCCGCCTTGGTAGAGCCCTTGCCCAAGCCGGGCCGCTTCCTGCTCGCTCACCGGATTCACCGTAATTGGAGCCGCTGTATGGAACGTCACAAGAGCTTCGGCTGGAATCCATACTCGCGGTCCTGGTGTGGCCGCAGAGGCCGCTGTTCCAGCAGCGGCGCCGCTCGCGGCGCCAACGCCCGCGCCAAACCCGCGGTCCACTGCCCCGCCGATAATCGCGCCCAGGATGGCTCCGCCAATCGCATTGCCCACCGTGTGTCCAGCTTTGTTCGGGCCTCTCACCTTGAACTCATCCGATGTGAGGGGATAATTCTGGCCACTGAGATCGAGCGACGTCAGGCGGAGCGCCAACTCCGATGAGCCTCCCAGATCGCCCGCGCCAACATTCTTGACTTCGGTGACGATCCCGTGCACAGTCGCTCCGCGCGGAATCGCAAGAACTCCACCGACCGCGACATCGCGGATCACGGTGAACTCTACGGGTGTTCCTTCCTTGGCGTGCTTGCTCTCCAGCGGCTCGGCCGTCCGCACCTGGATCAGTGAGCCGGGAGGCACTGTGATGGGGCCCTTTGCAATCGCGTAGCGAGGTTGCGCAGGCTGCGGCGGGTACGGATAGCCGTATTGAGGCGGAGGTGCGGGATAACCATATCCCGGCGGTGGGGGAGGATAACCCGGACCGTACTGCGGCCTCGCCGCCGGCGGAGGCGCGTTGTAAGGCGACTGTGCCTGTTGCGAAGGAGCCGGCTGCCGCTCAGCCCGTTGCGGGGCGTTGTCGGGCGCGGGCGCGCCTTGCTCGGGCGATGGAGCCTGACTGTCGTCCTCAGGCTGCGTTGTGGTGTTGGCGTCATTTGCTGCTTGTTCCGCTTCCTGCGGATTGCCCACCTTCAGACTGTTCGTCACCCTGGTCACGCCCGCAACATGGCTCGCAATTGACTCGGCGAGTTTGCGCGATGCATCGCTGGATACCGTCCCCGACAAGGTAACTTCGCCTTGCACCGTGGCAGCCGTAATCAGGTCGTTCTTCAAAGCGTCAGACGCATCAAGCGCATGCACGACGTCCATCTCGATCTGCCCATCGCTGCGCTGGCCTGCGGTCTGGTTCGAGGCCTGACCCGATTCGGGACTCTGCTGCATGGCTTGCGCGCTGCCCAAAGCAAAAACCGCGACCAATGCCAGAGTGATGGGGAAAACCTTCGTCAGCATCGGACCGTTCATTTTCATCTCTCCTGTGCCCTTCGAGCCTTTCGGTTCAATCGTTTGGACGTGCGGAGCCGAAAGCTGTCTTGGATGTGAACCCAGCCCGCGCGGAAAAGTTCCGCGTCCCCGCTAATTCTTAAGATTGCGCACGATGAACGAAGTATTCCTCTTCTTTCTCGTCCTTCGGTTTTTCGTCCCGGCGACAGTCAATCCTTCGGGGTCCGCTGCAATCGAATCCTCCTCCGCTCCTATTTTGCCGGAACCGGATCGTTTCCGGCCCATCCAATTCAGCGGAGGGATAGATGGCTGAACGGCTGAAGTACGGAAAGGCATTCCCCGAAGGCATCCACGCGCTGCTGAGCCTGGGCCACACAATCAACACCAGCGGTCTCGATGAGAGATTGCTCCACCTGGTGTACACTCGCGCGTCCCAGCTGAACGGCTGCGCCTACTGCATCGACATGCATACCAAGGATGCCCGTGCGCGGGGCGAGACCGAGCAGCGCCTTTACGGCCTGTCCGCCTGGCGCGAGACCCCGTTCTACACGCCGCGCGAACGTGCAGCCTTAGGTTGGACCGAGGCCATCACCAACATCCAGCAGGGCCACGCACCTGAGGCTGTCTTCCAGGAAGCGCATCGCGAATTTGGCGACGCCGATCTCGTAAAGCTCACGTTGGCGATCGCCCAGATCAACGCCTGGAACCGGATCGCCATCGCTTTTCGCGCGGAGCCCGGTACCTACCAACCCAAGCTGAAGAAGGTGGAGGAGCCGGCCATGGCCGCGGAACAAGCCGTGTGACGGGGAGGCACTCAGCCCGAGATTTCCGGAAGCCGGTCGCGATAGCGCGCGATCAGCGGGGCGAGGTTTCGTGCGTCCCAGTAACGCGGGCCATAGCGCTTGGGATCGGAAACGCTGCGAAACATCCATCCCAGTCCGACGGAATCGGCCCAGCGCGGGATGTGCACTTGGTCGCCGGACAGGAAGGCCATCGCCGCGCCGATGCAGTGGATCGCCGGCTGAAAGGACAGATTGCGCTTGAGATAGAGCCCCAGCCGCTCTTGTTTTCCGCCCCCGATTCCCAGGACAATGTGGCGCGGTCGCCGTTCCTCGAGCCTGCGCAGCAGGGCATGATCTTCGATTGAGGCTCCGTAGATCGGGGCGACGTAGATGTCCTCTTCGTTGACCACGATTCCGATCTCGTCCAGCCAGGCCCGGTTCCTGTAAAGTGCTGCCTGGCTAGGCATTACCCAGAAATTCGCTCCGGGCTTGCGGAACTCTCTGCGCTCGATCAGTGCGCGCAGATACTTCAGGCCAGAGAGCTTGCGGATGCGGTCCCCTTGCAGAAGATTCCAGACCAACACCATCAACGCGCTGTCGGGTATGGCGAAATCGGCCTCAAGCAGAGCCTCGCGATAGCCGTGGTCATGCGTCAGGTTCTTGAGCGCCGGAGCCGCAGGCACTACCACCATGCCGCCGGAGTGCGAGATGAGGTCGATGGCTTCCTCGGCGCCGCCAATCAGAAAGCGAATGCCGAGGATGTTCTGGAAACGAGTCTTCTGTGTCATGGACGTCGTGATTCGCCCTCTCGACGTTCTATGCCTTGGAGTTACCTGTGCGGATGATAACGCATCGAGGTGATTCGCGGAAGCGATGAGGAATCCTATCACTTACTGGGTGCGTTCGGAAGTTCGCGGAATTGGGCACGGTTCGTGTCCGGTCAAAGATGTAGCGCCGCGAAGAAGATCAGCGATAAGTGAGCTGCTTCGAGGTCGCTTCAGCCATCATCTGTCCCTCGATCCAGGCCAACGTCTTGGCCATGCCGTCGCGCAGCGGAATCGACGGCTCCCAGCCCAGGTACTTCGTCAGCAGTGTATTGTCGCTATTGCGGCCATTGACGCCGGTCGGCGCGCTCAGATTGTAGTTCCTCTTCAGCTTGATCCCTGCTAGGTCCTCTACGATAGAAACCAGGTCGTTGACTGTGACCAGCTCGCGGGATCCGAGGTTCACCGGTTCCTGGATGTCGCTGTTGATAATATCGATCACGCCTTTCGTGCAATCGTCGATATACATGAAGCTGCGTGTCTGGCGCCCGTCGCCCCAGATCTCGATCTCGTGATTGCCGGAGAGTTTGGCCTCGATGACCTTTCTACAGATGGCGGCGGGAGCTTTCTCGCGGCCGCCCGCCCAGGTCCCCCAGGGGCCGTATACATTGTGGAAGCGGACGATGCGCGTCTCCAGGCCGAAGTCCTCGTGGAAATGGCGGCACATCCGTTCGCTGAACAGCTTCTCCCAGCCATATCCGTCTTCGGGGTTGGCGGGGTAGGCGTCGGTCTCTTTCAAAGGGACCACGCTGTAAGACTTCTGTTTTTCGCCGTTGTATACGCAGGCTGAAGACGAGTAGAAGAACCGCTTGACGCCCGCATCGCGGGCTGCGATCAGCATATGCGTGCTGATGAGGACGCTGAGCATGCAGAGGGCTTTGTTGTTCTCGATGAAGCCCATGCCGCCCATGTCGGCGGCGAGCTGGACGACCGTATCCATGCCCTGCACGGCTTCGTGGCAGGCCTCGCGCAGGCGAAGGTCCAGAACTAAATTCTCTGCTTGTGGATTCCGCTGGTGCCACTCGCCGAAGGGCTTCACATCGACCGCCCGGCATTGTGCAGCTCCGGCCTCCAGGAGCCTGTTCACCATGTGGCCGCCAATAAAACCACCGCCACCGCAGACTAAAACTCGTGCACCTCTGATGTACATCAGTTACCGGGTCCTCGATGGTAGAAGTGTAACCGACGAACGGGAAGCATAGACGATCCAACCCCACTCCGCGCAAAACCACTCTGGCCGATCGTCAACTTCCCGTTGCCAGTCACCGATTTTGGCGCAATGCTGCTCCAAGTATTTCACGGCTCTGGATCAGTATTTCACGAAACCGAAATCCCAGGAAACCCTGGCTTATGGAAAAAGAAAGTGTACCGCACGACCCTCGTAGGGAGTGTGACAACGATTACATACCGCTAGGACCGGTCGCAGTCAACGGGAAGCCGCATTTGCGTCCCATCGTTGAGACGCCGGATTGACTCGGGAATCCACTAGCCGCGTGGCAAGTCTTGGCCGCTCCGGAAGCCGATCGGATAAGCGGGGGTGGCCTCTTTTGAATCCCAATTCGAAGCGAAGACGGGCAGCCTGCTTGTTTCACAAAGACGCAGCCCAGGCAGCGGGTTGTACAGTCCCGAATCCGCCAGGCCGGCTTGCCATCCGTTCAGCGCAGGCCTCTTCGCCCCAGATCGTAGGTGACCCCGAAGGTGACGCCCTTGGGGTTCAACGTGTGATGACGGAGAAAATTGGGCCAGAACTGGTACTCGTATTCCCCGCGGACTGAGACGCCCTGCCACAGCCTAAAGGATCCGCCTCCGCCCGGCGCATAATCCTGTCGCGTGTCATGGGTGTACGTGTCGCCTGGGGTCTGGGTCGTCCACTGAATGTGGGCATGGCTGATCAGGAACTTGCCGAAAAGGTCGGTTCGCTTGATTCCGCGCCAATGGTAGATGGCGCCGCCGCCCACGGAGTACTCTTTCAGGGCCGGATCATCGCCGCTCCTCTGGAAGGAAAGGTTGCGGGCCTCGATCTCGATCCCCAGACCCTGCAGCCGATGGGGCAGCGGAAGACGGTTCCAGTCGATCCAGAGCGTCAAGCCGCCCTCGTCGGCACTCCAATCCGTGTAGAAATGCGAGTAGCCGAAGCCGACGCTAACAGGAATGCCCTCGTTCATGGCCGACGGAGCGGTTTGGGCGAAACCGCCTAACGCAGTGGAGAGCAGCACCCCTGCAAAAGCGAGCTTGAAACGCATTCGTATTCTCCTTCAAATTCAGGATCCGACATACCCTCCCCGAGGCAGTCCTTGGCCGGAGTGTACATGTCTGTCGGCACTTTAGTGTGAACTTACGTCACCTTATACAACTTAGGTAAGGTGAGGCCGTCTACAACTTCCGTGCAATGAGCATTGTGCGAACAAGGCAAGAGGAATCAGAAGAGTAATTTGCCAGCCTCGTTTTCCACGGCGGAAATCACCGTCCGAAGCAGCGCGGTTCGACTCTCGGACAGCCGCCGCGATTGCTCGAGCTGCAGTTCGGCAGGGAACGCGTCGGCGGCTCTTTGAAGGACCGGAAGGACAGAGGTGAACGTTGGATAGCGGGTGTCGCGGCCAACCTTGGCCAGAGCGCGGAACAGCCCGATGGCGCCCATTTGCTCCAAAATGTCGGCATCCCGCAGCAGGACCGCCTCCGTGGTGACGGGTTCATCCTTCGGCTGATGTGTCCGGATCGCCTCGGCCACCGCATCGAGTTTCCCGGCTGGAAAGCCCCATGGCGGCAAAAGCTCCCTGCACATCGCTATCGTGTACGGCACATGGTCCCAGCGCGCGAGCTCGTCCGGATCCTTGGGCCGATGGTTGAGGAACACGCCAAGATCGTGCATCCAGGCCGACGCGAACAGAACATCGTCATCAAAGGTCAAACCCTCCCCAAGCCTGGCGGCCAGGGCGTAGAGCCGCGGCTGATGGCCGAATTTGTCCACCGGTGTGGCTTCGGCCCGAATGTAATCGACAACCGAACTGCGCCATCCGCTCACGGCGAGAGCTCCTTGTTCGTTCCTGCCGGCCACATTGCCACGATCCGGATCAGGTCAAGACCCCCCAGATCTTCCACGGTGAAGAGCGGGGCCTCTGCTGGAACGCAGGCGATCGATCGAGGAGGAAGTTCGACTGGCTCAAATCCCGGCCCGGAGATCCGGCCCTTGCCTCCGGCAGCGAACAAATAGGAAAGACCCGGCCTCGCACCCGCCGGCAATGGCCCATTCAGCCGGTCGCTCGGCATCGCCCCCGCAATCGCGATCCTCTCCATCCGGAAATATTCCACGTCAATCAGAACCGTACGGTCTTCCAGGACCTCGGGAGGCACTTTTCCGGCGCGCGTTTCGATCCGCGCCGCCTCGAGCCCTTTCTCGACATGCAGTTCACGAGGGCGGCCGTAGTCGTACAGCCGGTAGGTGATGTCGGAGTTCTGCTGAACCTCGAGCAGAACCGATCCGGGCCAGATCGCGTGAACTGTGCCCGCGTCGACAAACACCATGTCGCCTTTGTGGATCTGTACGATCTTCAGGCTGCGCTCGAGCGTGTTCGAGCCGATCTTCTCCCGCACCGCCTCAATGCTTGTCCCCGGTTTCAAGCCGACAGCGACCTGAGCGCCGGGATCGGCAGCCAGCGCGTACCAGCACTCCGTCTTGCCTCGCGGCTGGCCATACTTTCGCGCCAGGGCGTCATCGGGATGAACCTGCACGCTGAGCTTTTCGCGCGCGAAGATCACTTTGACCAGCAGCGGAGAGTCGTGCGTCGGCGCTCCGTCTCCAAGCAGTGCACGGGGCGCGGCTTCAAACAATCGTCCGAGCGTCTCGCCGGCATGCTGTCCGGTGGCGGCCGAGCACTGGTCTCCGGTTAGCCAGACTTCGCCGACCGGCTCGCCGGTTGCAACATGATCGAACCACGGCCGCAGATCGCGATGCCCCCAAACGCGGCTGACAAAGTGGGGCTCAATACGAAACGGCGCCCAACCTGCCGGGGAGGAACCGCCGGTGTTTTCCTTCATGCTTGCCGCTGTAGTCGCCATGGAGCGATGCGCCGCGCCGGACCCTGTGCCCGCCAATACCCGAAGCGATGGGAACCTGATGCGCAATCCCAACATAACAGATGGCGGAACTGCACAATTCGCACTACAATGGGCCTAGCGACTGGGCACGAGTCGGGGTCTTCACATCCCGGCGGTAATCCGCAATCTATCCGTTTAAGGATTCCAAACGTCTACTGCATCTTTCGGAATATTGCATCACAATGTACTGAGCCCAAACGGCCGCTGCTCCCGGGCGGGCCGGTCCGGATTGGCGGACTGAAGATACTTCGTTTCGAAGAATGCTCCATTCCAACCGGCGTCGTCATCGCGCGCCGCCTCCCCTGAAGTAGACAAAAGGAGATTCATTCTGACTATGTCATCGCCAGTCTCTATCTGCGTCATCGGATCAGGCTACGTTGGCTTGGTGGCGGCCGTCTGTTTTGCGGAGATGGGCCACAAGGTCACCTGCGTCGACAATGATGAAGCCAAGGTCAAGACCCTGTGCTCCGGCGGAGTACCCATTTTCGAGGAGCATCTTCCGGAACTGCTGGCCAGGCACCTCAATCGAGGGGTTGAATTCACCACGGAATTGACCGAGGCGGTGGAGCGCAGCGAGGCCATCTTCATCGCTGTCGGCACGCCGCAGGGCGATAGCGGCGCCGCCGACCTTTCCTATGTCGAGGCAGTCGTCTCGCAGATCGCGCGCGCCATCACGGGATACAAAGTCATCGTGGAAAAGAGCACCGTGCCGGTCTACACCAACGAGTGGATTCGCCGTGTCCTGTTCCGCCACGGCGTGGACCCGGAGCTTTTCGATGTTGTTTCGAATCCGGAATTTCTTCGCGAAGGCACGGCAGTCAGCGATTTCCTCCACCCCGACCGCATCGTTGTCGGCGCCAACTCGGAACGCTCCGCGGGCGTGTTGGAGCGCATCTATGCACCCTTGACCTCGGGCGCCTACTACGAGAAGGAGGGCAGCCTCGCCGGCTCCTGCAATCTTCAGAAGCCTGCCCGCCTGCTTGTGACTTCGGCGCAGAGTGCGGAGATCATCAAGCACGCGTCGAACGCATTTCTGGCTCTCAAGATTTCGTTTATCAACGCCGTTGCCAACCTGGCCGAGAGCGTCGACGCGGATATCGAGGACATCGCTGCCGGGATGGGCCTGGACAGCCGCATCGGACCCAAGTTCCTCCGCGCCGGCCTCGGCTACGGCGGCTCCTGCTTCCCCAAGGATGTGGCTGCTTTCCGCTGGGTGGCGCAGCAGCAGGGCGTGAATTTTCAAATCCTCGACGAAGTCTGCAAGATCAACGAAACGCAGCGGGAGATCTTCTTCAACAAGGTTCGTTCGGCGCTTTGGACGCTGCGCGGAAAGCGCCTTACCGCACTCGGCCTCGCATTCAAGGCCGATACCGACGACATCCGCGAGTCGCCGGCCCTTGACGTAATCCAGAAGCTGCTCGAAGCCGGCGCGTCCATTACGGCATACGATCCGGCTGCTTCGGAACGTGCCAAAGAGATCATGCCGCCGAGTGACAGGCTGAACTATGCGGACGACATCTATGAGGCTGCCAAAGGCGCCGACGCGATCCTGATCCTGACCGACTGGAAAGAGTTCGGCAATCTGGACCTGGTGCGGTTGAACCAGGCAGTCAAGTTCCCCATCGTGATCGACGGCAGAAATCTCTACAAGCCGCAATATATGCTGGACCACGGATTCACCTACGTCAGCGTTGGCCGGCCGGCCAGCTACAACGCACAGCAAGGCAAACCGCGCAAGCTGGTTCTGTCGTAGATCCGACCCTTACCCTGTACGGGCGGCGAGCCGCCATCGCCGCCATCGCCGCCTTCAAATTCGCCAACGATCGGAGAACGTGTCTTTGAATCAGCGCATCCTTGTCACTGGCGCGGCCGGATTCCTTGGCTCGCATCTCGTCGACCGCCTGCTTGCGGAAGGCCATTCCGTTCATGGCGTCGACAACGTTTCCACCGGCGACCTTGAGAACATCGCTCATTTGAAACGCGAGCCTCGGTTCACTTTCGAGCCGCTGGATATCTGCCGGCCCTTCGATCCCGGGCCGGTGGACTACGTCTTCAACTTCGCTTCTCCGGCGAGTCCGCCGGAATACATGCGAATTCCTGTCGAAACGCTCCGCGTCGGCTCGCTCGGCACCGAGAACACGCTCGAGATCGCCTACCGGTATGACGCAGGCCACCTGCATGCATCGACCTCGGAATGCTACGGCGATCCCCTCGAACATCCCCAGAACGAGGAATACTGGGGCCATGTCAATCCCGTCGGCCCGCGTTCCGTCTACGACGAGGCCAAGCGGTACGCCGAGTCCCTGGTGATGGCCTATCACCGCTCGCGCGGCCTCAATACGCATCTAGTGCGCATCTTCAACACCTACGGGCCGCGGTTGCATCCCAGCGACGGCCGCGTGATCTCCAACTTCATGATGCAGGCGCTGCGGGGCGAGCCCCTCACCGTGTATGGCGACGGGAGCCAAACCCGCAGCTTCTGCTATGTCGACGACCTGATCGACGGCATTGTGCGCCTCGCTCGCTCCCAGGAACACTTTCCTGTCAACATCGGCAACCCCACCGAGTTCACCATTCTTGAATGTGCTGAGGCGGTGCTGGAGGTGACGCAGTCCAAAAGCAAGCTTCGCTTCGAGCCGCTCCCCGAAGACGACCCGGCGCGCCGGTGCCCCGACATTACGAAAGCCCGCACACTTCTGGGCTGGGAGCCAAAGGTCAGCCTCAAAGAGGGCCTGAAAATGTCGCTCGAGTTCTTCAGCCGCAGCATCCTGGCCGGGAAATAAACGCCATCGGACTGGATTTCGGCATCCGCCGGCCAGACCGGCATGACCGCGCATTGTCTATTCCGGCTTTGCCTGTGTAAAGTTCTAGGCACGGACTCCGGAACTTGCCGCAGCTGGTCCCGTTTTCGCGAGTGCAAACCACCCTTCTCCAATCCGGGGGGCGGCTGGCGTCCCGTGCAATTCGTCCAAGCATGCAGGACTCGGCATCAGGAGCGGAGCAGTTGCCATGCGGAGGTTGATCCTGTTTCTCGGTTTGGCTGCTGCAGCGTTTCCTTCCGCGGCGGCCAAACGCCTTAGTGTCTTGCAGCTCGAGCAGTCCTTGTCTGCGGACTTTGCCTCTCACCGGCCGGATGCCGACATCGCCCATCGTGTCGGGGAAGTCGAGCTCTCCGAGCGGCTGAGCGACGAGACTCTGGACCGATTCGCTGCCCGATTGCCCCTGGGGCCCCGCGCGGCTCTGGCTCTCCAATTGCTCGCTGACCAGTCGGCGTTCCTCGATCCGCCGCCGAGCGAGTTGCCGGCCACCGCACCGCCCGACCCGTCCACCCAGCAACACATCCTGGATCTGGCGCGCGGCTTTGCCGTTGGGACCTGGCCAAAGCTGCCTAACTTCTACGTGACTCGCACGACGCACCGCTTCGACGACAGCCCGCAGGTGCTCAAACAGGGCGACTGGCCCGTCCGCGCCGGCCTTCACCTGGTGGGCAGTTCAAGCCGACAGGTCACGTTCCGTGACGGAAAAGAGGTTCTGGAGGCCTCTTTGCCGGCTGCGGCTGCGGCCTCCGCGCCATCGGCCGGCCAACCGGAGGCCGGCCTCCACACGTGGGGCGAATTCGGGCCGGAGCTGCTGGTCGTTCTCGCCGACGCTGCCAAAGGCAAGCTCACCTTCTCGCACTGGGAGCAGACCCCGGCCGGCCTTGCCGCCGTCTTTCGCTATTCCGTGCCGCGTGCGGCTTCTCACTACGCAGTCAATTACTGTTGCATCCGCCAAGACGAGTTCATCGAGCGGCGCGAACTGACCTACCGCGCACGGAACCAGACGAGTCAGCAGATGGCGAACCTTCCCAAAACGTCTCTGTCGGAGCCCTTCAAAGACACCCCCGGCTACCACGGATCGCTTTTCATCAACGCCGCCAGCGGCGCTGTCCTGCGCATCACACTGGAGGCCGAACTGAAGGACAGCGACCCGATTACTCGCGCCGCAACCGTCGTCCAGTACGGTCCAGTCAAGATCGGCGACCAACGCTATATTTGCCCGCTGCACAGCCTCGCCGTTTCCACCGAACCGCCCACCTACAACGCGAACGGTGAACCGCGCAGCCCTTCGGTCCTGCTGATCAACGAAACCAGTTTCACCGAATACCACCGCCTGGGTTCGACAATGCGCGTGCTGGCCGACGCTTCGGGCGCCGGCAACCAGGCGCCGGATGCATCGCAGCCCGATGCGCCGATCGCGGCGGGTTCCGGGTCCACGGCGTTGTCGGCGCCGCCGCAGAACCCGTCCTCTCTCAGCCCTTCCGGCCAGCCTGCGCCAGAGCGGCTCGTACCCAATTCGCCTCCGTCTCCCGCGCCGCTGGATTCCGCGCCCGCCGGCAATTTGGCGATTGCCGTTCCCCCCTCCGCTTCTCCCGTCCCGGAGGTCACGCTCGGCGAAGCAGACAGGCTTCCGGATGGGCCCACCATCGCTCCCGAGCCGCCCGACACCACCGTGACCCTCAAGGTCACTTCGCGGCTCGTCGATGTCGGCGTCATCGTCCATGATAAGAAAGGCCATGCTGTTCAGGACCTCGCGCAGAACGATTTCGAGGTCTATGACAACGGCCGCAAACAGGAGATTCGCTTCTTCAGTCAATACTCGGCGGAGCCGCCTCCGGTGCCCGCCGGCCAGCAGCCTCCGAGCACGTTTTCGAATCGCTCCCCAGACCCCGCCGGGCCCGTTCCAGGCGGGTCGACCTCCGACTCCACAACGACCATCCTGCTCATCGACGAGAACCACATTGCCTGGGCCGACCTGAACAACGCCCGCCAGCAAGTGCTCAAGTTCCTCTCCGGTGTAGCTCCCGGCGAGAAGATCGGGCTCTATGCGATGAGCGAAAGCGGATTCAAGGTTCTTCGCGAGATCACAGCCAATCACGACGCGATCGCAGCGCGTCTGAAAACCTGGATGCCGTCGGTGCAGTCGGTCGCGGAGGCTCAGCGGGAAGAGGAGCGAAACCGGCAGCAGTTCAACGAGGTCCGCAACGTTTCCGACCTGAACGCGGTGAACGGCAATCACATCGACACTCCGGACTCGCAGGAGACGATCGATCCCCAGTTGCGCACAATGGGCGACAATCCCGGCCGCGCCGCTCTCATTATTCTCGGTGGTGTCGCGCGTCACCTGTCCGCGCTGTCCGGTCACAAGAACCTGATCTGGTTTTCTTCAGACAACGTGTTTGCAGATTGGCGAGACCAGGCTGTTGGCGTGGACAAAAGCTCGAAGTACATTGACGCCTACGCCCTGCGCGCGCAGGAGTCCTTGAACGACGCGCATGTTGCCGTTTACCCCTTCGACGTCTCGCAGCTTGAAGCGGGCACGATCTCCGCCGATATTCAGCACCGCAACGTGGAACTGACCCAGGCCGCACAGGATTCAGCCGCGCTGGCGAGCGCCGGCGCAGCCGCCAGCGGCAGGTCGACTTCGTCTTCCCCGGGCGGCACCCGCGACATGAGCCCCGGCCGCCTCTCCGCCGAGATGAGCCAGGACCTGCACCCCTTTCAGGGCCCCATCCGGCAGTTGGCTGAGTCCACCGGCGGCCGCACCATCCGCCGTGCGGGAGACATGGCATCGCAGATGGCGGGCGTCGTTGCCGAGGGACATGCCGCTTACAGACTCAGCTTCCACCCCGATACAAATGCTGATAACCAGTACCACACCATCACGGTCAAATTAAACGGCAAACACGGTCTCATTCCGCGCTATCGCACGGGGTACTTCTACGCCCGTGAGCCCTCTACCCTGCACGAGCGGTTCCAGCAGGCAGTCTGGCGGCCCATGGACGCAAATGAAGTGGCCGTTACCGCGAGCGTGGGCAGGATGAGCGACGGGGCCAACGTGAAGATCAACATCGCCGCGGGAGATCTTGGAATGCAGCAGCAGGCCGGGCGATGGATGGACAAGCTCGACATCTTCTTCATCCAGCGCGACGATGCCGGTGTCCATGCGCAAGTCGAGGGCCAGACCATGGGACTGAGGCTGAAGCCGGAGACCTATCAGAACCTGCTTCCTGCCGGCGTCCCGTTTGAGCAGGTGGTCCGGTTGAAGCCGGGAACTGCTTCGCTCCGCGTGCTGGTCGTGGATGAGAACTCGGGCCGCATGGGCTCGGTGACCATCCCAGCCGAAGCTTTGAGTGAAGATGAATAGGTCTTCAATGTTGCGTCCGCACAACGAAAAGCCGCGATCGACAGGTACAATTTCCGCGGCCGTGATTTCCGAAGGAGTGTAACAATGAAGCGATTGGGTTGGATTCTGCTGGTCCTCTTAGCGTCAACCGCGCCCTTGTGGGCGATGGCGAAGAAGATCACCGTACAAGAACTGAAAGAACTGCTCGCCCAGATGCAGGATGCCAAGAAGGGCGACGCCGATGTCGCGAACGCACTCAAGCAGGTCGAGCTCAGCGAGGAATTGACGCGCGCCACCATGAACGCGCTCGCCAGCAACGTGCCCGGCCCGCTTTCCACCGAGCAGATCTACGTGCTGGAAGCACGCAGCGCGATGCTGCCCCCGCCGCCTTCCGACATCCCCGCAGCCGCGGCGCCCGACGCGGCGGCGCAGCAGGCGATTCTCGCCAAGGCTGCCGATTATGTGAACAAAACGTACAGCCAGCTTCCCGTTCTCACGGCGACGAAGACCACGCTCCGCTTCCAGGACAACTTCGAAGCGCTTGCTGCCGGCTCCGGCATGAGCGGAAGCGCCAAGGAGATCAGTACGGCGTCGAGTTTCTCCAACCCTGCTGCATTCATCCACTACATCAACTCCACCGAGTCCACCGTGGCCAGCGAACACGGCGCCGAAAAGATGCCCGCGGAGAAAGACAAGACTCCGTGGGGCTCCAATCGCATGATCGCTCTGCAAACTCCCGATCCCAGCCTGACAGGCGTATTCTCCGAAGCACAAGCCAACGGCGACTTGAAGTTCGCGCGCTGGGAGACGCTCAATGGCCTGCAATTGGCGGTCTTCACTTATGCGATTCCGAAGAAGAAGTCGCACTTCGCGATCAACGTGTGCTGCTTCCCAGAGTCGGAGCAGGCCGGCATGGTGCAGTTCTCATCCGCCTCCACCGGCTCGCTGAACGGCGGCTCGGGCGGCGGCGCCAAGGGCAACTTCCAGACCAACACCAGCTACACGAAGTACTTCAAACAGACGCCTTCCTACCATGGTGAGCTGTTCGTCGATCCCGCCACTGGAACGGTTGCGCGCCTGATCGCCGAGGCCGATCTCAAATCGACCGATCTCGTGCATCAGGTCGACACCCGCATTGACTACGCACCGGTCAAGGTCGGCAGTCAGACCCTGATCGTCCCAGTGAAGACGGTCACAGACACCGAGGTGGTCCCCAACGGAGACTCGGGAACAGGTGGCTACTCGATTCGCAGGACGCTGTTCACCGCCGAGTTCAAAAACTACCAGGTGGCCGGCGGACACTGACGGCAAGGCTACGGTCGAATCCTCGCTCCGACAGCACATCGGCCGGGGAGTTCCCGTGTCCTGAGGACAGGTAAATGAAACAGGGAACGGGGCTGTTGTTGGTGATATTGGCTGGAACCGCGGTTTGGGCGGCAAGCGAAAAGGCGAACAGCGGGAAGATCACGGTCCAGGAACTGAAAGACATTCTTGTGGCCATGCAGACGGCCAAGAAGACCGACTTCGAAGTCGCAACGCGGCTGAAAGAGCTTGAGCTGACCGAAGAGCTCACGCGCCCTGTGATGGAAGGCCTTGCGGCCTTCCTTCCGGGCCAGCAGGCGACCGAGCAGATGTACGTGCTGGAAGGGCGCAGCGCGATCCTGCCGCCGCCGCCCGCCGATCTGCCCAATACTCCGGCGCCCGACATGGCCGCGCAAAAAGCGATCCTGGCCAAGGCCGCTGACTACGTCAACCGCACCTACATGAAGAATCCTCACCTGACGGCGATGAAATCCACCAGCCGTTTTCAGGACGGCGTCGAAAACATCCGCACCAACTCCGGCATGACCAACAACATGCCCAACAGCGGCGAGTCATGGAAGCTGCCCAACATGTACATGCGCTACTACGGGACGCATACGGACACCATCGAGACCATTCAGGGGATCGAGAAGCCGCCCGTCGTGAAGGAGAAGATTCCATGGGGAGTGAATGGTCAGGTCTCTGAAGGCGACCCCGGCCTGAATCTGAGCGTCGTCATGCAGGAGGCGTCGGAGGGCGGAAAACTCAACTGGTTGCGCTGGGAGAAGATCGGCAACCGCGAACTGGCTGTTTTCTCCTTTGCCGTGGCCAAGAAGAAATCGCGATACGAAGTCCACTATTGCTGTTTCCCCGTCACCAGCGACACTGGGCGCATGGGATACGAGCACACGGAACCCAACCTCCAATACGGAACCGACTGGAAGGACTTCAAAACCACGGTCGGATATCACGGCGAGTTCTTCATCGATCCCACGTCCGGCGCCATCGTCCGGCTGGTGACGCAGGCGGAACTGAAACCCACCGACTTCGTCCACCGGGAAGACATGCGCATCGACTACGGTCCTGTGCCCGTCAACGGATCGATCTATATGCTTCCGCAGGATAGCTTTACCATTACCGAGGTCGTCCCGAACGGTGACAACTATGCCGCTGTCTACTCGGTGCGGCACACGGTCTTCACGTCGTCCTACAAGAACTACCGGATCGCCGAGCCGGTGATCGCGGAGAAGAAGTAACCAGGATCGGGCTTCAGGTCCGACTCCGGCCCGCCTGTCCGGCGCGGGCAAGCCGCCGAGGAGAGTCCCGAAACGGGAATCCGGCCGATTCGGTCTCGGGTTTCATCTCCCACCTTCGTAGTATGGGCCGGATGTCAAAAGTAAGTTACTTTAGGGTCAATCTGTGTCATTATGCCCAGTCTGCCGCCAGCAGGGCTGTCAGACGGATCGGTGTGGCAACGTATGCTTAGTGTTTGCACTCTCGCCCTCGGCCTATTCTCGTTGTTTCCTGCGGCCTCCCAGGCGCATGAGCAGTCCCTTACGCCGCAAGCCATTCACTTTGACGGGGCCGAAGGATACACCGACGAGGAACTTGCGGGCGCCGCGGGTCTCGCCATTGGCCAGACTTATTCGGCAGACGGGCTCAAGCAGCGCGCCCAGCAGCTGCTCGATATCGGGATCTTCGAAAAGATTTCGTACAAATTCGACGGCAGCCAGCTTTCCTACGCGGTGAAGATGAACTCGCAGGTTTATCCCATCCAGCTCAGTAACCTGCCCATCGAATCCGGCGAAAAGCTTGAAAACCAGCTGCACGCCAAGATTCCGCTCTACCACGGCGCCGTGCCCGCCCAGGGTCTGCTGCTGGAAGCGGTTCGTCGCACGCTCGAGGATATGCTTACCGGCGTCGACATCCACGCGCAGGTCGGCACCGAGCTTGTCGAGGACCCCGCAACGCACGCTCCGGTCGCCGTCCGGTTCAGCATCGTCTCGCAGCCGGTTAAGATCGGAAACCTCAAACTGGAGGGTGTTTCCGACTACCTGAGGCCGTTGCTCGACAAGAACCTGAAGATCTCCGAGATGTCGTTCGATCCCGAGCATTCAACCGCCGATATCGAGCATCAGATCGCTGAGATCTATGCCGGTCACGGGTTTGCCGCTGCAGAGGTCCATGCCGTCCGCTATGGATACCCTGTGATCGAAGAGGGCGTGATTCGCGTTCCCTACAAAGTGACCGTAAAGGAAGGCCGCTCTTACCGGCTGGGAACGGTTACCTTCGCCCACGACCTCCCAATCGACCCCGCCGAGATTGATCGACTGATGGGCACGCGGACCTCGTTTATGCCCGAAAATATGTTCCTCGAGAGCCTCGTCTCACAGCTTGAAGTAAGGCTCAAGGGCCAGGGGTACCCGAACTCCCACGTGACTCTCGAGCCCCGCCTCGACAATGCGAAAGGCGTGGCGAACTATGTCGTGAACGCAGACCTGGGGCAGACGGAGCGCACGAGTGTCGTCAAAACCGACAGCGCCAACAACGGACTTCAGAATCTGATCAAGCACTGACCACGCAGCAAAAAGCAAGAGCCCTGCGCTTTCACCGGGAGCGCAGGGCTTTTTTCTTTTGATTTTGAAGCTCAGTTCGGGTGAAACGATATCCTCGCTTCTATGCCCCATTCAATCGTCTTCGACCACATGTTTCAGTTGCCGCTTCCCCTCCTGGAGAAAGTGCTGCGCCCGGTCATCGTCTACCTCGTGCTCGTGGTCCTGTTGCGGGTGTTCGGAAAGCGCGAGTTGGCACAGCTCAACCCCTTCGACCTCGTCGTCCTCCTCTCGCTTTCCAACACCGTCCAGAACGCCATCATCGGCGACGACAACTCGATTACGGGCGGCGTCATTGGCGCCTTCGGCCTGCTGGCGATCAATTGGCTGGTGGTCCGCGTCCTGTTCCGGTCTGCCCGTCTCACACGCGTGCTCGAAGGCCGCGCAGCCATTCTCGTCCGCGAAGGACAAATTGACCGCAAGGCGCTCGAGCGCGAGTCCCTTACGCGGGAGGAGCTCATGCAGGTTGTTCACCGGCAGGGCTTCGAAGACCTGCACGATGTCCGGCTATGTCAATTGGAACCGAATGGGACATTCTCCATCGAGACCTACGATCCTTCCATTCATGACAAGCGCCACGCCGAGATTGTGAAACAACTCGAAGCTCTGCGGAGCGAGTTGGCGAAGCTTCGAAGCGCGGCGGCGCCTGGAGGAGTAGCGTCCTGAACCGCGTCCAATCCAACCGCGTCCAATCCAGGATCGCTGCTCACTGGATGGCTATCGCAACGCGCTGAGCCAGGGGCGCGGCTGCCGGTGCCGTGGCTCGAATCCGCCTTGCCCCCGGGCTTCGTCCAAATGCTGCGGCGCGCGGCAGATCTCAGGCACATTCGCCAATTGCTTGAAAAAGACCCTGTAACTGGCAGTGCCCGGGCGCAGAGTCGACCAGTAGCTCTTGCCGCTAAGAAGCGGTTTCCGATGTGCGATGAGCTGCACATCGAGTATCTTGATTCCGCAAAGCAAGTTATTCGCCGGCTGCAGAATCGTCTTGCTTGGATCTCTTTCGGATAACTCTTTGTCTTTCTCCCATGCAAAGTCGCAGCCGTATCGCTCTGCGTCCATATAGGTCAACTGCAACAGGCCCTCGGCCCTGACCATCCGGTGCGTCACGGTGTCGCGTACCGCCACTTCCGGTTCCGTGTGCCGCACGCTGATTGATGGAATAAGGCCGGCCTCGGCGCCGGCCAGCGCCTGGAAGAAATAGGCCCAGAAAGCGCGCTTGTCCGCATCGCTCAATTGCCCGTAACTCGGGCACAGCGGCTTCACGTCGTGTTCCACTTTCTTCGCGGTAAAAAACTCAGGAGGCAGCGCCTTCTCGATCAACAGATCCCACGCCGGATCCCAGCCAGGCTTGCCCGACGCGGCTTTCTGGATTGCGATCGGCGTAGGCGGAGCGAGCTTCAGATTCGCCTCGCTTATCGGCTCAGGTGGCGCGAAATGCGAGTCGTCCTGAACGGGCGAGTACGGATCGTGCAGATTCGCACTCTGGCTGCGGGTTGCCTGCGCACCGAAACAAATTGCAAACAACAAACAAGCCGCGGATTTACGCACGGTTCCGTTCATCCCTGTGTGAGATGCGGGTTTCTCGCAGAGGGATGGATGAGGAAACTTATCTCAAGCTATATGAGCAGGTTAGCCGGACCGCCTTCCTCCACCTAGTACTTCGACTTGATCGCGTAAGTGAGGCCCATGGTGAACTGGAAGGAATTCCGCTTGGTAGGCGGTATTGTGGACGGTGGGTCGTTCAGATAGCTGTCCAGAGTGCCGACCGAGAAGCTGAAGTTCTTGTAGGCGGGAAACGCAAACGTGTTCGTCTCGTTTGCCGAGTAGGCATGCACTTTGTTCCATGCGGGTATGTAGGCCAGGCCTTGTGTATAAGTAACCAGCTTGAGGTGCAGTGTGTACCCCGCCGAGAAAGTGGAGCCAATCAGGTTCTGGTTCGCACCGCCCGGAGCGGAAATGAATTGTTGTTTCTCGTACTGCACCGTTCCCTTGAAGTCCAGTTCCTGCTTGGGGTCTTTGACCGCGGTCCATCCGAAGCCGCCGCCATAGACCTCTTGCAGATCCAGGTCCTGCGAAAAGTTGTGATCGAAGGCCGTCTGCGCGAGCGCGAAAAATCTCGGCGAGAAGTACTGATCGCGCTCGGCGTCACCGTGGAGGATCGTCGACTTGATCGAAGGTGTGCCCGGCTGTGTGATCTTGCCGAAGGAGCCACTGAAATCGAACGAGGTCCGATTGCGCGGATTGAGCCACGCAACGGTAGGGACTGCACGAACAAGGCCCACGCCTCCGGAGACGGTGTATTGATTCTGCGTCGCGCTGACGAGCGTAGCTCCAGCCGTCGCCGCTCCGTTCCAGCCGGTCAAGAACCCGGGCTCGTGAAAGGCCTGCTTGTTGAGCGTCGGAAAATCGATCACGTACTCCGCGTTCTTTACCGGAATCGGTGGCGGCGAAGTCGTGTCCGCATGAACGACAACCGCCTGGTTTTCTACATCGAGTTTCCCCACGGGGATCTGACCTTCACTCTTCTTGCCGCGCAATTTCACGGTCTTGTCAAGCACAGCGAACTTCTGCGTTGTGTGCAGTTCCTTGATCTTGTCCCATGCGATCGAGACGTCGCCCAGGGGGTCCGAGTGAAAGGTCACCTTGCCGCCGATCTCATTCACGAATTTGCCGTGCAATGTGTCCCCGTTGCTCAGAACCAGAACATCGGGCGCGGTGTTTGGCGCCGGCTGCGCCTGCGCTGAGAAACAAAGACTCGCCGCAAGACCCGCAGCCGCGAGATAAGCGAATGTGGACCGAAGAAAGCATGATTGCAAAAAGCGAATCTGAGAGAGTTTCATGTACGGATACCTTTCCTCACAATGCGGCATGAGCGCTGGCCCAGCCTGTTTTCAGAATGAGTGTTTCGATGCCGAATTGCGCCGCATCTGTTGTCGTTGGCCGGCGGCCGCATTGCGATCCTCCGGCGGCGGCGGACATCTGCGCTGCTCAAACAGCGGCCCGATTTGTCGAGGCGCGGCAATCGTGAGGTCAACTGCCATTGACCGCCCGGCCTTCGCTACCTCATCGTAAACTGCCCGTCGTACCCTTCGACCTGTCAGGAGGTCAGAAAAACTTCAGGAATTCTGCCAAAGTCTTCCGCTCCGGCATGCCGAGGATATTTACCAAGAGAATCCCATGGCCAAATCGGTGACCTATTCCCAGTGGTACCTTGAACCCTATTGCATCGGAATGAAGCTGCGTTCGCTCCGCACGCAAAAGCGGCTCACCCTCTCCCGTCTCGCCGCAGAAACGGGTCTGTCGACGGCGCTCCTCTCCAAGCTCGAGACCGACCGCATGATTCCCACTCTGCCGACGCTGGCTACCATCAGCCGGGTCTACGGCGTCGGCATGAGCTACTTCTTCTCGGAACCCGGGCAGCACACGGTCTCCATCACGCGCAAGGCGCACCTGCTGGCCAATGCCCGCGGGCTTGAACCGGTGAAGGCCATCCCGTTGCACACGGTCTGCGAAGACGATCGGATGGTCGCCCAGGTGATGGAATTTGCGCCGGGAACCGCTGCCGCCGCCAGCGAAAGCTACCGCGAAACGGTGGGCCTCATCCATGTGCTCGAGGGGAGGCTCCAACTCGATGCCGGCGGGTTAAGCGAGGTGCTCGACGCGGGCGACTGCGCCTACCTCAAGAGCAGGATGCCGTTGGCCATGAGCGCGGCCGGCAAGCACCGCTGCCGTGTGCTGTCGGTTACGCCCGTGGCCGGCAAATCCGAGATCTGATCTTTTCGCAGGGTCGAACGAGAATTCGGGGCAGTCGGTTTTGCCCGGCGCAGTGTCAGTCTGTAGGATGATTCTGCGATTCAGGGAAACGATACCATGCGACCCAACATCAACCTGATGAAGGCCACGCTCACCGGCGCGCTGGGCGGCCTGTTGTTCGGATTCGACACCGTAGTCATCGCCGGCGCCATCGATGCGCTGGCGAATCTCTACCACCTTTCCCCGCAGAACAAGGGCCTTACCGTCGCCATCGGCCTGGCCGGCACAGTGATCGGCGCGCTTGGTGCGGGACAGATCGGCCAGAAGCTCGGCTCGCGAGAGACGCTGCGCATCACCGCCGTTCTTTATGTGGTTTCGGCGCTTGGCTGCGGGCTTGCATGGGACTGGCCGTCGTTCCTCGTCTTCCGCTTCATCGGCGGCCTCGGCATCGGCGCCTCGTCTGTGCTAGGCCCCGTCTACATCGCGGAGCTCGCACCGGCCAAGTGGCGCGGGCGCATGGTCGCTGCCTTCCAGTTCAACGTGGTTTTCGGCATCATGGTCGCCTACACGTCGAACTACTTCATCCGCACCCTGCATCTTGGCGCGACTGAGTGGCGCTGGCAGGTCGGCGTGGCCGGCATTCCCGCCATCGCTTTCCTGGCGCTGCTCTTCGGGATTCCGCGCAGCCCGCGCTGGTCGGCCTCGAAGAACCGCATCGACGAAGCTCTGGACGTACTCAGGATGATGGGCGACCCAGACCCTGAAGCGGAACTGGCGGATATTCGCGCCGCGATCGCGCAGGAGCACGCTTCGGCTCATGAACCGGTCTTCCGCTGGAAGTACCGCTTCCCGCTCTTTCTCGCCATTTCCATCGGCGCATTCAATCAGCTTGCGGGCATCAACGCAATTCTCTACTACATCAACGACATCTTCGCTTCGGCCGGCTTCAGCCAGATCTCGGCCGACCAGCAGGCCATCGCCATCGGCGCCACCAACTTTGTCTTCACGCTCATCGGCATGTCGCTCATCGACAAGCTGGGCCGCAAGACGCTCCTCCTCATCGGTGCCGCCGGCACGGCGAGCTGCCTGGCCGGTGTGGCGTGGATCTTCGCGGCCGGCTCCCATCCCGGGGCCCTGCTGTGGCTTCTCGTGACGTACATTGCATTCTTCGCCCTTTCGCAGGGAGCGGTCATCTGGGTCTATATCGGCGAAGTCTTTCCGACATCGGTGCGATCCAAGGGGCAGGGAATCGGCAGCGCCAGCCACTGGTTCATGAACACGCTGATTCAGCTCGAATTTCCGGTCATTGTCGCGACCTTCAGCCGAAGCACACCGTTCGTGTTCTTTTCCGCGATGACGATCGTTCAGTTCGTCGTCGTGCTGTTCGTCTATCCGGAGACAAAAGGCCAGACCCTCGAAGCCCTGCAGCGCAAATTAGTAGCGTCAGAGTAAGCAGCCTGCCGCTATCGCAGACTGGACTTGGAAATTGAATGACAGAGAATGACAGAATCGCAGTGCGGAGAAGCTGGCCGTCGGATTACCGCACCAGTTGCCAGGCATGCCAAAGGCAGTAGGCGCAAACGGAAGCGGCGAGTTCGATCAGAATCGCGGTCCCGATACCCACCAGGCACCGGTGACCTCTGGCCTCGGTTCCCTCATAGTAGATCGAGCTCAGCGTCTTCAGTGAAGCGGCAGGCCGGGCGGCAGGCAGGGCTTGGCTGTTGCTGTGACAAATGGGGGCGGGGAAGCGGTTTTCTAAGATTGACATCCTGGTCCTCATTGAACGCCGAATGGGCTTCGACAGGCTCCATAATCGGCAGTCACGGCCGGCAGCGACATTCCACTTAAAGCGTGCAGCGCGCGAAATCGGTGCTACGACAGGCCGAACAAAGGTGTTAATCGCCGCCTCACCCAACAGTTTTGCACACGCCGCCGGGCCGCCATTTTGTTGACTCTAGGTTACAAATCGAGTATTCTGGAGTCCTTGCGCGGTGTTGCGCCCAGGGTCTGTGTGGATGCACCGGACCTGAAAGGCTTGGCCTGACTTGGCTGGGCCGGCGAAGGGAGCAACCGGCTGTTGGACTGGTTTTTGCAGTACGGTCGAGCGAGCCAGAACGACGCAATCCTCACCCGAACAGCACTGTTTGGAAGTGGGTGGAATCCGGACCCGTACGCGTGCTTGCGGGTGCAATGGCGCGTTGCGCTGCGGTTTTTTGTGGCTTTTCTAAGGCAGGAGAGAGATGTCGACCTTTGTTCCAAGCGGCAAGACGATTGACCGCAAATGGTATGTGATCGATGCCGCGGGGATGACCCTGGGCCGGCTCGCCACCAAGGCCGCCAGCGTGCTGAGCGGCAAGCTGAATCCCCGGTATGTGCCCTACATCGATGTGGGCGATTTCGTTATCGTGATCAATGCGGAAAAAGTGCGGTTGACTGGCCTCAAGAGCCAGAATAAGACCTACCGGCGCTATACCGGCTTCCCGGGCGGTCTGCGGGAGGAGTCGTTTACGCGCCTGATCAACCGCAAGCCCGAAAAGGTTCTAGAAGAAGCCATCAAAGGCATGCTGCCCAAGTCCAAGCTGGGCCGCGCCATGGGATCGAAGCTCAAGGTCTATCGCGGCGACAAGCACCCCCACCAGGCACAGCAGCCGGTGGCTTTGCAGGTCGCTTAAGAACAGCCGCTGGTGGCTAGCTCTTAGCTGCCAGCCCGCACAACAGGATGTCCAATCCGGCTTTTGGCTGGGCGCTGGAAGCTGAGGAGCTAGAAGCTGAGGAGCGAATGGCGGATTTAGTCCA
>Ga0335069_10000527_pt1 | contig 64671 bp, 55 predicted proteins | sample Lox_Sample_11_FD_206714 | JGI IMG/M metagenome (GOLD analysis project Ga0335069, IMG submission 206714) | Soil microbial communities from Loxahatchee National Wildlife Refuge, Florida, United States - Lox_Sample_1.1 | ecosystem: Environmental > Terrestrial > Soil > Wetlands | place: USA... | reverse complement strand
CGGCGATGGATTCCGACCCCAACACTTCCTCCATCTCGGCGGCCCAACGGTACGCCAGCAGAAGTTGCAAATCGAGCGGCGCGGAACTGCCTTCGGCGGGCGTGGGCGGTACGCCATCGGCCCATTGCCTGGTCCAATCGATGAAGTTCCACCACGGCACTCTGCGCAGCGATCCGTTTTCTTTCTGGCGCGCGGCGAAGAAGTCGAGCACGGCTCGGACGCCGGGCAACATGCGGCGGACGAAGGCCTGGTCGTCCTGGTACATCCAGTAATCGTGGAGCATGCCGATCCACCAGAGGGAAAACGGCGGGATGTACTGTTGCAGACGCGATGGCGCGCGGCTGTAAGTCGCGCCTTCGGCAGTGCGCGACGAGTCGATCAACTCTATAGCGTTGCGCATCAGCCGGGCATCGCCCGTCGTGTAAAGGGAAACCAGCGCCTGCACGCGTGTGTCGCCCACGTATTGCAACTGCTCGTAGTAGGGGCAATCCATGTAGGTCTCGTGCGCGCAGAGTCGCGCGGTGCGCCAACCCACGTCGAGAATCGTCTGCAACTCCTCCGGGCCGCCCTCGAAGCGCGATTTTCGCTCGAACGGATAGCCGGTGTAGATACCGCGCAGATCTTCAATGAGGAGCGGCTCAGACGCAGTTTCGATCTTTAACTCAACATAGCGATAGGTTCGCCAGTAGAGCGGGCGGAACAGTCGGTGTGCGCCGCCATCAGGTAGGAAGAGGTCGCCGTAACCTCGGAACTGTTTCCCTTCGACTTCGTTGCGGTTTCCTTTGTCGCGCTTGTGGGGAAGAAACAACGACTCGGCGTAGCGAAGTGAAACTGTGGCGCCTTTGCCTTGACTGACCAGGAGCTCAGGATAAGCGGTGGTCAGATGATTTTGATCCAGCAGAAGCCGGACTTTGGAGTGCGCTGGAATTTCCAGATGCGCCGACCTCGCAGGAAACCCTTCGGGCGGATGAATGCCATCGGCCTGCCGTATGCGCGCCAGGCGCAGCGGCGTTTCTTCCATCGCGGGAATCGAACGCGCCACGAGCATCCAGCGGCTCGGCGCATCCTGGGCGTCGCGCGGCGCTCCTGGCGGGCCAACTTTTACCGCGAGCCATCGGCCATCATCGAAACCGGGCTGCTCCCATCCCCAGGGATATTTTGCGCCGTCGATCTTGTCACCGGGTCCAACGGCAAAGTACTCCTCGAGTTCCTGGCGAGGAATCGGTGCGGTGCTGAAGGCTCTGTCGGCGACGGCTTTCCACGATTTACCCGTGTCGACCATGCGTTCGGCATCGCCATCGCCTTGCAGAAGGAAACCGGTTTGATTCGTGATCTGCGCTTCCGGTGCGTCGGAAGAATAATTCCACACCACCGCGGCAAGAACATTCCTGCCGGCTTTCAGATGAGGCGCGAGATCCACGGTGTCGTAACGCCAGTGGTTCAAGTCACCGCGCGCCGGCCCTTCGCTGATGCGCTCCCCGTTCAGGTAGAGCTGATACCGGTTGTCCGCCGTTACGTGAACGACAAATGACACAGGCTTCGAAGCGAGCTCGAAAGTGCGGCGGAAATGATAGACGCCGTAGTCGAATGGCGAAGTGTTAGGAACCGAAATCCAATGTGCCGTCCATGCCTGCGTGAGGAGTTTGGGGTTGGTCGATGCGAAGATGGAACCACAGAAAAAAGGGAGGACGAGCCTCAACCACGAATTGCGTTTCATAGAATTTCCAGTGGGAGCTGCCTTATTGTAACCCCGGCGGGCGGCTAGGTATTCCTATGTAAACCGCTCAAATAAAGAGGTAGCACAGGACTGCTGAAGGGAAGGGTACCGTACCTGGCGCGATCGGCCGATTCAATCAGTTGGCGGGCTTCCGTTTCCAGTCGCCGAAGATTGCGATCACCGTCACATGAAATCCGGAGAAGTGACAAGTCGGTCCCGGTTTACCGCTGTGTTCCGCCGGTCGCCCGAGATGGCGGCAGCCGCGGCGCTGTGGCTCGCCGAAGTGGCGGTGATTACGGCTTTAGGACGTAGGCCCATTGGCATAGCGGCTTCTAACCTTATCCAGACCACGCTCGGTGGAGTCTGTTTGATCGCCGCGTGGCGGGCGTCGCGGCGCTCGGGCAGCATGGGAAAGTACTTCTGGGGCCTGATCGCGGCGACATTCGTCGTGTGGATCATCGGGCAATTGGTCGGGGGTGCGGCCGAATCCTTCGGCGCGGATTCTCTCACGTCCGTCAGCGATCTTCTATTTGTCTTCTCGACGGTGCCGTTCGGCATGGCGCTCTTCCTGGACCCGGACCACGAACCCAATCAATTTGACCGCTTGCACATCCTCGATTTCATTCAGGCTTTCCTCTTCTGGAGCGCGGTTTATCTATACTTCCGCTCGCTCGCGGGCCTGCCGGCTCCTGTCGACATGGCTTGGAAGCGGAACCTGGTTTTCGACGCGGTGCAGACAACCGGATGTTTATTGCGGTTCGTGCTCACACGTTCCCCGATCGTGCGAGGGCTCTTTGGCCGGATGCTGGTCTTCCTGAGCCTCTCTACCATGGGCGATGCCTACGCGAACTATCCCGGAAGAAACTATCGCACGGGAGACTGGTTCGATCTGTACTGGAGCGGACTTGTGGTTGTGGCCATCTTTATTGCTGCGTCATGGCACAAGCGCGAGCCGGATCATCCGGAGACCGGCGCGCCCACACGCGCGCACAACATTGTCGTGCAACATCTGTTTCCGATTCTCTATCCAACCTTGATTCTGCTCGTGGCGAGTCTGGCCTTGCGCCAGATGTGGTGGGCGCCGGTGATCATCCTCAGCTCCTTTGCGTGCTCGAAGGCGCGTTTGCTAATCACACAACGGCGCCTGCAGTTGAGCGAAGCGAGACTTATCGTGGCGAAAGAAGCGGCGGAAAGCGCGAACGTCGCCAAGAGCGCTTTCCTGGCGAACATGAGTCACGAAATCCGCACGCCCATGAACGGCATCATGGGGATGACGGCGCTGGCCATGGAGACCACCGACCCCGCGGAGCAGAAAGAATATTTACGTGATCTCTCCGATTCCGCAACGGCTCTGCTTTCTCTGCTCAACGACATTCTCGATCTTTCGAAGATCGAAGCCGGGCGGCTGGATCTCGACCCCATTCCGGTCTCGATGAGCGAACTGCTGGATGAGGCCACGCGATTTGTGCGTGCAGCCGCGGCGCAGAAAGGCCTGGCATTAACCTGGCGCAAGGCATCGAGTGTTCCCGAACGCTTGCTGGCTGACCCGTTGCGGTTGCGGCAGGTGTTATTGAATCTGATCGGCAACGCGATCAAATTCACCGAGCGCGGATCGGTGGCCGTTGAGGTCGAGCTCGAAGAAGCGGTAGCCGATGCCGTGGTGCTCAAGTTTGCCGTCCGCGACACCGGGCCAGGTATCCCTCCGGACAAGCAGGAATTGATCTTTCAAGCCTTTTGCCAGGCCGACAATTCGATTACCAGGAAACACGGAGGCACCGGGTTAGGGCTAACGATTTCCTCGCGGCTGGTGGCAATGATGAGCGGCCGCCTCTGGGTGGAGAGTAAACCCGGCAGAGGCAGCACCTTCTACTTCACGGGACGGTTCAGGCGGGAGCCGGCGAATCCCTCCGAGATCCATCCGAATACGGCAGGTACGAAGCGGACGCCAGTTCCCACCTGCCGCTAAATAAGAAAGCCGCGCCCCCTTTCGGAAGCGCGGCTTGTAACTTCAGTTTCAGCGAGACTGCTTCTTAGTAATCCATCCCCTCAGGTCCGCCGTGTCCGCCACCAGGCATCGGAGCCGGCTTCTTTTCGGGAATCTCGGCAACCATGGCTTCGGTGGTCAGCATCAGGGAAGCGATGGACGCCGCGTTCTGCAGCGCCGTACGAGTCACCTTCGTCGGATCGATGACGCCCGAGGCAACGAGGTCTTCGTACTTGTCGGTGGCCGCATTGTAGCCGTAGTTGGGGTTGCTGTTCGTACGGACCGTATCCACTACGATGGCGCCTTCCGTGCCCGAGTTGACCACGATCTGCCGCAACGGCTCTTCGCTCGCCCGCTTCACGATGTTGACGCCGATCTGCTCGTCATCATGCAGCTTGAGGTCAGACAGCGCCTTGGACGCGCGCAGCAGAGCCACGCCGCCGCCGGGAACGATACCTTCCTCAACCGCGGCGCGAGTGGCATGCAGCGCATCTTCCACGCGGGCTTTCTTCTCCTTCATCTCGGTCTCGGTGGCTGCGCCGACCTTGATCACCGCCACGCCGCCCGCCAGCTTCGCCAGCCGCTCCTGCAGCTTCTCGCGATCGTAGTCGGAGGTCGTTTCATCGATCTGCGTACGGAGCTGCTTGATGCGGCCTTCGATGCTCTTCTGGCTGCCGGCGCCGTCGACGATGGTCGTGTTGTCCTTGTCCACGGTCACGCGCTTGGCACGGCCGAGATCATCGAGACGCACGCCCTCGAGCTTGATGCCCGTCTCTTCCATGATGGCCTTGCCGCCGGTCAGGATGCCGATGTCCTCGAGCATCGCTTTGCGGCGATCGCCGAAGCCCGGAGCCTTTACGGCTACCGCGTTCAGCGTGCCGCGCAGTTTGTTGACCACCAGCGTGGCCAGCGCTTCGCCTTCCACTTCCTCGGCGATCACCAGCAGCGGCTTGCCGCTACGCGCGATCTGCTCGAGCAGCGGGAGCAGGTCCTTCATGTTGCTGATCTTCTTCTCGTGGATCAGGATGTAGGGATCTTCGAGGACCGATTCCATCCGCTCGGCATCCGTGACGAAATAGGGTGACAGATACCCGCGGTCAAACTGCATGCCGTCGACGGTCTGCAGTTCGGTGTTCATGGTCTTCGATTCTTCGACCGTGATGACGCCGTCCTTGCCGACCTTCTTCATCGCCTCGGCAATGATGTTGCCGATGGTGTGATCGCCATTGGCGGAAATCGTGCCAACCTGCGCGATCATCTCGCCGGAAACCGGCTTGGAGAGCTTCTTCACTTCCTCGACGGCCACTTCCACCGACTTCTCGATGCCGCGCTTCAGAGCCATCGGGTTCGCGCCCGCGGCAACTGCCTTCACGCCCTCGCGGAAAATCGACTGCGCCAGAATCGTCGCGGTCGTTGTGCCGTCACCGGCCACATCCGAGGTCTTCGATGCCACTTCGCGCACCATCTGCGCGCCCATGTTCTCGAGCGGATCCTTCAGCTCGATCTCTTTGGCTACCGTCACACCGTCCTTGGTGATGTTCGGGCCGCCGAATTTCTTTTCCAGCACCACGTTGCGGCCCTTGGGGCCGAGAGTGACTTTTACGGCATCGGCCAGTTGGTTCACACCACGAAGAATGGCCTGCCGGGAATTTTCTGCGTAAATAATCTGTTTTGCCATGTGGATTCTTGTTTCTCCTTAGCTAGCCTTCTTCGCAACCTTGGGCTGATCTTCCAAAATGCCGAGAACCTCGTCCTCGCGCATGATCATGTACTCGTCGCCATCGATCTTGATGTCGCTGCCGGAGTACTTGCCAAATAGAATGCGGTTGCCCACTTCCACGTCGAGCGGAACCAGCTTGCCATCTTCCAGGCGCTTGCCCTTTCCGACGGCCACGACTTCGCCTTCCTGCGGCTTCTCTTTTGCGGAGTCGGGAATATACAACCCGCCCTGCATCGTTTCTTTCTGTTCAATTCGCTTGACCACAATGCGGTCGTAGAGCGGACGAATCTTCATGCTTCAACCTCCAGACAGTAATTAAGATATTTGGTCAGGTTTGGGGATCGAGGCCACTCGACCCCGAAGCATAGTATTAGCACACTCGGGGCGAGAGTGACAACATATCAATGTAAGCAATTGAAAAAAAAGGATATTTTTGATTTGACATCCGTACGAAAAAGAACGTTTCGCGCCTGCGTTATGCTGGAAGACGTGCGAATCCTGAAGCTTACGTTTTCACTTGCGGCGCTCGCCGCTCTGTGCCTCTGCCAAGGTTCCGGCGATCCCTGGCCCAAAGCCAATCTGATGGAACCCGCGCAGCTTGCACAGGAAATCCAGTCCGCCAAACCACCCGTCATTATTTCCGTGGCGTTCCCAGTTCTGTATCGCAGCAAACACATTCTCCATGCCGTCGCTGCCGGGCCCGGAAACAAGCCCGAAGGTCTCGACGCCTTGAAGCAAGCCGTGGCGAAGCTGCCCAAGAATGCGGACATCGTGATCTACTGCGGTTGCTGCCCGATGGTGCGGTGCCCTAACATCCGTCCTGCCTACAGCACGCTGCAGGATCTGGGCTTCACGCACGTTCGTGTGCTCGACGTTCCGACCAACATGCACACCGATTGGTACGAGAAGAATTACCCCTCCGAATCCGGCTCGGAACAAAAATAAAGGGCCGCGCTTTTGTTGCGCGACCCTTGTCAGTACGGTTCGATCGGCTATGCTTTAACGGCGTCCGCCGCCGCCAAACCCTCCGCCACCGTGAAATCCGCCTCCGCCGAATCCGCCGCCATGGAATCCGCCCATGCCGACCGCTCCGCCAGACCGGAATCCACCGGACCGGAATCCGCTAGCCGCGGGTGCGGCCGAGTGACGCTCGAATCCGGGCGTGCTCCGGAAGCCATGGGTTCCCGCGACATGTCCCGCCACACCGTAACGATAGTGTCCGGGGCCCCACAGGTACGGATGCCCCCAAACATACCAGGGTGAATAGAAGCCCCAGCCGAACGGATTGTAGAAGAATCCATCTCCAGGGATGAAGGAATAGAAATCCCAGAACGGATCCCAATACCAGCCCGGCCCGTACCATCCGCCATACGCCGCCACCGAGTAGGCCATGTTCACATTCGCATCGGCCTCATACTGGCCGCGCAGCTTGCTCCAGCGATACAGCGGGTCCGTCTCAACCGCTTCCTTGTTCAGGTCGTGCGCTTTGAGCGGCGCCGCGTTCGCCACGATGACCTCATGGCCTTTCTTCACGTTGGTGTGAGCGTCTCCCTCATAAACCGTCGCTTTGCCGTCGATCACGCGAACCGTCGCCGGCTGCGCTAGAAAATTGTACAAGCCTTCTTTTTCGATCCTGGTCGTCGTTCCATCCATCACTACCGAGAGATTGTTCTCCTTGTAGAGCTGGTCGACTTCCAGCATTCCCGAGCCTTTCACCAGCTCGACCTGTGTATCCGCCAGGCCCGGCGACACCATGCGGGCTTCGCTGTTGTCTCCTAACCGGAAATACACCCCGGGCGTCAGCAACAGTTCCGCCTTGCCCTGTCCCGTATCCAAAACTTGATTTGTTTCGAGCAACGTTGAACCGTTCTGCTTTGCGGGTAGACTCTGCCCATCGAGAGCTGCTTGCCCCTCAACATAGTTGACCGTACCCGGCACCGGCATCGGCCTTGTGTCGGCCATGGCCAGCGATGCCCCCGCGAGAAGAACGATCGTTGCCAATCCGCTTGCCCAAAGGGTTCTCATTACCTGCCTCATTTCCACTTCCAACTAATGAGATGCGGGTGACTGAATCTCGTTGCCCTCCCGGCACATGACTTACAAATCTTTACAGCGCGGGCGCGGAGTAGAATGCTTACGACATGCGGATTCTATTGAGCTTTCTCTGCCTCTTGTTTCTTGGAACCCAATGCGGGACCGCCGCCGAGCCCATTCCGATCATCTTCGACACCGATATCGGCGACGACATCGACGATGCTTTGGCGCTCGCTCTCGCGCTGCAATCGCCCGAACTGGACGTCCGCGCGGTCACCACCGTCACCGACGATACCGAAGGCCGCTCACGCCTTGCCTGGAAAGAGCTCGGGCTCTACGGACGCCACGACGTACCCGTGGGCACCGGTGCACGGGAGCCACTGCTTGATCCCATGCATACCGGCCGCGCGCCTCAGTTCACCGTGCTCACCGATGCCGATACGCTGCCGCCCGCCGCTCACCGCCGGGCCTCTGAGCTGATCATCGAGACGCTCCTGCAATCGCCGCGAAAGATCACGCTGGTTCCTGTCGGCCCCTTGACCAACATCGCGCTCGCTTTGAAGGGGGAGCCGCGCATCAAGGACAAAATCGAGCGCATCGTCCTCATGGGCGGGGCATTTCATTTGCTAACCCCGGAGTACAACATCATGCGCGACCGCATCGCCGCCGAGATCGTCTTCCGCTCCGGCATCCCCATCACTGCGGTCGGCCTCGACGTCACCCTGCAATGCCGGCTCACGGCGCCCGATATGAAGCGCCTGCGCGACGCCGGCAATCCCGCCTCACAGTTTCTGGTACGGTTGATCGAGCTTTGGCAGAACGGCCATCCCGACCAATACCCGATCCTTCACGATCCGCTGGCTGTCGCCGTGACGCTGAATCCGCATCTGGTGGAAACGCAATTCGGAAGTGTGGAGGTCGAAACAGCCAGCCCGCTCACGCACGGCATGACCATGTTTACTCCCGCGGAAGAGCTCTCGGCAGGTGCTCATGCGACCGCGAGCGTCGCCCGCCAGGTCGATGCGCATGGCTTTGTCGAGATGTTTCTGGAGCGCTTGTCGTCGGTTCCGCGCGCGAGTCGCAACTGAACCGCGCGCAAAGCAAGCGGTGTCTTTATAAGTGCGCAAACCCATTGGCCGGCGGTAGAATCTCCACCACCTGCGCCAGCGTGCGGCGGGCACCATCCAGAATCAGGTTCCGGCGCCCATAGAGAACGCACGCGTCCTTCAGGCGCAGGGCCTTGCGGATGAGCGGATCGGCGTTTACCTGAAAATACGGGTTGGGGTGGCTCGAGTGCGCAATGGCTTGGCTTCTCAAAATGGCCCCCAGCGGCTCTTGTCCCTCGAGTACCAATGCTCGCGCCGGTTCCGAAAAATGTTCCAGGTTGATCTTGATGATGCCGAACGCCACCGGCGCTGAACTCCCCTCCGGCACCAGGACCACCTCCCGGGAAAGCACGTTGCCCGCCAGCGTTCGTTCCAGCACACGGAGGTGGATGTTCCGCCCGTACGCGCTTTCGAGCGTCGGCGTCATATCGCGAGAATGAACCAGCAAACCGCGGTACGGCTCCGGAACCTCATGCCCGCCCACCGCAGTCATCGGCGGCAGCGGAAGCCCCGCCCTTTGGTAAAACTCGTCCAAGGGATAGATCAGCGTCGGCTCCGGGGTCGCCTGCATTCTAATAGGACGTTCGGGAAGCCCGCATCGTCACCACGGTTACAGCCTTTTTGGCGAGCCAGACGGAGCATTGAAGCGCGGAGAGCCGTTCGGTGTGAACCAACTTCCGGTCGGTCGATACTACCATGAGAAGGGATTGTTCCTATGGTGATCCCCGCCGCTATAATTAACTCATGACCGTTAAGAAGGCTGGGGCAAAGTTCGTTGAAGTCAAGGCGTCCGTGGCCAAACAACGGGGCTGGCGGATTCTAAGCTTCGTCCTGGACTCGAATACTTTCGATCGTATCGCGTTCGTAAGCCGCCGCGATGATGACAAAGACGCCGGATATCAGCGCAATCTTTCTAAGCAGCGGGCGGCTGACATCGCCCGTTATATCGATAAGGAAAACGGCTGCATCCCGAACAGCATCCTCGTCAATCTGGAAGAGGGTGCTACATACGACGAAAAAACTGAAACCCTGCGAATCCCGGATCAGCCGAAGGCTGCATGGGTGATCGATGGACAGCACCGCATGTTTGGTCTGAGGCAGGCCAGGACGGCTTACGATCTCGTGATTACTGCCTTCCTCGGTCTGGACGTCGCCGAGCAAGCAAAACAATTCAAAACCATCAATTCGAAGCAGAAGGGAGTGCCAACCTCCCTTCTGTACGATCTGCTTGACCTGACAAAAGACGGGACATACGTCCAGCAGCGGGGGCATGAACTCGCGACCAGATTAAACGACGATCCAGAGTCGCCCTGGTATGGTCACATCGACTTGACCGGGTCAGGTGACGGTCTCATTACCCAAACACGGGTGGTAGCGGCTGTAGAAGGCTTAATCTCTGACCGTGGTGCCCTGTTTCAGTACTCGGAAGAGGAACAGTACGGCATCCTGAAGAACTACTTCACCGCTGTCAAGGCGATCTTCGCCAGTGATTGGGGGAACAAAAACAGCGTGCTCACAAAAGCGTTAGGTTTCTCGGCTTGGCTGATTGTTCTTCCCCAGGTTCTTACTATTTGCCTACAGCGCTTTCAGAACTTTACCGTCAAATCGATCCTTGCTGTCCTCGCGCCGATCAAGAAATATGACTTTTCTGCGGATCACCACAAGGGCTGGGCCGGGCACCCCGGCGAGAATCGTCTCGCTGGCGCCCTAGCTGATGCGATTAAGAGTAGCGAACCAAGGGAAGTTACGAAGAGGAGTGCTCTTCAATTAGTCTGAACTCATCTGTGACCTTCTCGGATTTAGAGATAGCGGTATCCCAATCCTACCGAAAGCATGGGTACATTAGGGACAATGTACTCGCTGTCTGGACTCCTGGGGCTGGGAACACCCAGCACGCTTACTCACGTGAGCTTGCAGGCGCGATGCTGTGGGAAGCGGACGAGTTTTTCGATCGCGCCTTGGCACTCTATCTTTTGCGCAATCACCTTCGTGAGTTGCAGGCCTCCACGTGGGCTGGAATTGCAACCTATTACGCCAACTACTTTTTAGCGCTCAGCTTCATCCGACTTCATATGAGATCGGTTACACAATTGGCCAGCGGGCCCATATTTGAAGTCACGCGCACGGATGATCGAACGCCGATTTTCAAGATCCAGGAGCGACGTGAGCGCCAAAGACACGCTGCGGTTTGGCGGGCTTACTATGAAGTTGTGATCGGAATGGCATGGCCCAATCGCACGGCGATCACTGACATAGCTCCAACCTTAGGTAGCCTTCGATTCCGAGAACAGCTGTACCGTGAACGGATAAACTATCGCCCAGGAGAGGGCTTCGAGGAGATTTACTTGACGCGACCGCGTTACCTTAGGTTGCTCAAAGGAGCGCTGAGCGATGATGGAAGTGCGCCTCTGGCGCTATCTGACGCTGCATACACCGACAAAATGGCCGCCCAACGATTGAGGCATACGGCCACGTTACTTCAGCGACTTAGTAGCTCCCGAATTGACGTTGATGTTGAGGCTTCTATGTGGCAACGGCGGAGGGACATAGTGACCAGGTATGCTCGCGACCCAGGTGACAAACGGTTTGGTGGGTTACTGATCAGTGGCACGGAATGAATCGAGCCTCGCTGCGCTTGGGCGCATCGCGGCCCCTACCCCAAAAACCCCAGCTTCGCCGACCCAAAGTTCGGGAAATTAGGGAACACGCTCGCGAGCGCCGTATCCGGAATGCCGAACCATGAGCACAGCGTGGCGCCGTATTGGTCGATCGAGGTCGTGGGGATCCAGCGGCCGCGCACGTCGGCGTCGTTCGGACCACCCAGTTGGAATGTCGGGAACTGGCCGAAAACCTGGCCGCCTTGCACGGCGCCGCCCAGCACAAAATGGTGGCTGCCCCAGGCGTGATCGCTGCCGCCGCCGGAAGTCGGCTGAAACGTGCGGCTGAAATCGGATTCCGTGAAGGTCGTCACGTTCTGCGCCATGCCGAGTTCCTGCGTGGCTTCGTAGAACGCCGCGAGCGCCGGGCTCAACTGCGGATAAAGAGTATTGTGCGTGTCCAGTTCGTTGGTGTGCGTGTCGAACCCGCCCAGCGAGCAGAAGAAGATCTGCCGCCGCATCCCCAGATCCGCTTGCACTTGGATGATCTGCGCCACCTGTTCCAATTGCGCCCCGATATTTGTTTTCGGAAACTGCGTTTTCAGCGTAGTGGCTTTGGCGAGGGCGTCGCCCAGGGCTTTGGCGTCGCTGATGCTGTTGGCCATCGTATCGTTGGCCGCCTGCACGAGCGACATGCCGCTATCGAGCGTCAGCAAGCTGTTCAGCGCGTTCAATCGCGCTTGCGATGCCGCTGAGCTCGTGAACCCCTTGAGCGTCAGAGATTGTCCCGGCGTAACCGCCACCGGCTGGGTATCAGCGCCGGTGCCCAGCAGGCTGTTCCCGTTCATGGAAACAAACGTCGGGAATGCACTTGAGTTGATGTTTTGCGATGCGATGTAATCCGCCGCCCGCCCTGCCCATCCCGTGGAACCGTTGCCCTGCGCCACCGATGTCTGCCACTGCAACTGCTGATCAGAGTGGGAAAACAGGTTCAACGGGATGGGCGCTTGCGCCTGTTGATATTGATCGCGCGTCAGCGGTTGCACGAGCGACCCGACGTTCGCGACCACAGCGAGTTCCTTGCTCGCAAACAGGCTCGATACCTCGGCGAGCTTGGCGTGAAAAGCATAGGGTGATCCTGAGACGCTCGTGACCGTGGGCGTCAAATCGGAGCCCGTGAGCGCCAGACCCGCGCGCAAGGTCTGGTACGCCTGGTAGGTCGCGTCGTCCATCGGAATGACCGAGTTGTTGGAGTCGTTGCCCCCAAACAGGAAGACACAAACCAGAGCGCGATAATCGGGGCCGCTCTGCGCCATGGCGGGCAGCACGCCGAACGGCCGGAGAGCCAGCGAGCCCACCGTAGCTGCGCCAATGCGAATGAATCCGCGACGTGTGAACATGTTGGTTTCCTTATTGAATGATCTGGTACTCGCCTGAGGTCAGCACCACGTAAAGCGCCGCCTTTACCTGGGCCGCCGTGCCGCTAGCTGCGTTGGCAGCGTCGGTGGCCTGCTGGGTCAGGGCCGCCGACATCGTGTGATGCAGAAAGGCGTAGCTGATGTAGTCGAGCATGGCCGATGTGCTGGTGGCGTTTTTCACAAACGGTGTGACATCAATAGTCGTCGTCCCATCCACGGTACTGCCATACAACGCGTGGTTCACGACATCGGCGCGGTCCGCTACCGTGGCCGTCGAGTAGATTTGGAACTCTGGCCCCAGCAGCCCATTTTCCGTGCGGTACTGGGGCGAGAAGTAGCTAAATACGCTCGGTTCGTTGAATAGATTCTGTGCCATTTGGGTTGCATGCTGATTGATGGCGTTGCCGGCTCCGATCGTGGCGTTCAAACCACGTAGCACATTTGCCAGAAACAGAACCGGCTCGCGCAGATGGCCAAAGTTCGGGTTCACACTGGCATTGGGATCGTCGTTGGCGCGCGCTTCAGGATCGGTCAGGATGGCCGTGATGACCGCCTGCATGTCGCCGCGAACGCCGTTGCCGTCATTGAGAAATACGTTCGCTACCCGTTCCACGTAGGCGGGGCTCGGATTGCTGGTCACCAGGTGCTGGATCAGTTGTTTGCTCACAAAGGGCGCCATGGTCGTTTGTTGCATCAGCGCGTCCAGCAGCGATTCCAGATCCTGCTCGGCGGTCTGCCCCGCCGGAATCACCACGTTGCCGAAGATCGTCTTCTGGGTGGTGTCGTGATTGTGCTCGACCGGATACATTTGGCCGATGTAGTATGCCGTGTTGTCGTGCTGCGCCGTAGCTCCGGATGGGGTGGGATATGTCCAACCCGTCAGCACCCTGGCCATGTTGGTGACCACGCTCTGATCGTAAGTGGGGACTGGGGCCTGGTTCTGGCCGAGCAACTGGCTACCGTCCGTGTTGAGCTGGCAGAGGCCCAGTGTGAACAACTGCATCATTTCGCGCGCGTAGTTCTCGTTCGCCGCCGTGTCCTTCGCCGGGTTTGCTTTATTGTTGTTCGCCATGTTCAGATACCGGCCCATCGCCGGACTCAGCGTTACGGCTTTCATGATGTCGCGGTAATTGCCAAAGGCGTTGTCGCGCAGAATCCGCCAATACGGTGGGTACGCGTACGCCGGGCGCACTCCCGATTGCGCCGAAACCACCCAGATCTCGCTGAGCGCAAAAGCCACGCGCTGGCGAAGCTGGTCCTGGCCTGTGACCGCGTTCTGAAAAAAGACCGCCTGTACCGGCGCAAGATTCAGGTTGGGTTTTCCATCACTGGCGAGAAGCGGCTGATCCGGCAGGTCCGAAGTATTCAGCCCGAACTGGGCGTGCAGCCAGTTCGGAACGCCCATCTGCTGAAGTTGAAGAATAGAGGCGGGCGTCGGCCCCCAAGTAGCCTGGTCGAGGAATCGGGCAGCGGCGTGGTCATTGAGCAACAGCGGCCCGATCGTCTGAGCGAACGCCGGCCCAGCGGCCAGGATCGCCGTCCCTAAGATGATATGGATTCGTCGCACCTTACACAAAACACATGTGGGCCGAAAAAGTGTCGCAAAAAGTGCAAATGTCCTCGCCGCAAGGATGTTGTTCTGAATTCAGAACAAAATGTGGAGATCTATAGCAATAGGCTATTGACGAAATATAGGTTTGTAATAATATTGTTCTGAATACAGAACAAGCGAGCGCTGTCCGCCACTTCTTGCGGTCTTGCCACGACCGCTGTGCCGGTTCACCGCGCTCCGGGGCGGGGATGGAAGAACTCGAACGGCACGATATCTATTTTTTGAATCGGGAGGGGAACCGGGAGGTCCGAGATCCACTTCCTTATTACGGAACCTTAGAAGGCGCTAAACAATTTTGCCTGCGTTACTTTGGGGAAGTGGGCTCGCGATATGTCAAAGCGGAGATCTATCGCGTGAGCGATCCGCTGAAGGTGGCGGCAACGGTCAACAACCCGAACCCCAAGTGAATTGCTTGGTTTGACGGACGCTCGACCCCAGCGTAAGTAACTCGAAACCACCCTTGTTACAATACGTCGAAGCTCTGGGAGGACTAATGGCCCAGATGGATACGATGCCCCTGCAAGGCAAGCTCAGCGGCCAGGCCGTCATCAACGAGCTCATCCGCAACATGGAACTCGGCGAGTTCGAAATGGGCTATAGCGTCCTGCTGCCTTGTGTTTTCAGTCTGTATCTTCATCCCGATGACTATTCCCGGCTCGAAGGTGTGTTCGATCTGATCGCGGAGGATGCCAAACGCGCGCTTGGCGCCCGCGTCGCGCAACTGAACACGAAACCTAAGATTCTGGGCGTCAGACGCCCCGGCCGGCAGCCCAAAGAATACAGAATTGCCGGGCGCGACTGGACGCTGGAATTTCTGCCGGATAGCGAAGGCACGGTTCCGTTGGGCGACGTAGAGATCCACTCCGAGTTGAATGAAACGGCCCAGCCGGGCTTCCGCGGCACCAAAACCACGCTCATGGGCCGCGAACCGTCAGTTACCACGCCACGCTCACCGGCTGTGACACGGCGGACCTCCGAGGCGGTCTACGCCGAAATTCGCTACGAAGACGATTCCGGGCCACAACTCTATTTGATTTCGCAGAATGAAGTCCGCGTCGGCCGCGGGGGCGACGACCAGCCCATGGACCTTGCTCTGTATACGAACGACGAGGTATCGCGCGAGCATTTTGTTTTGCGGCGTGACCCGGCCACGCGCCGTTTCTACATCGTAGATAAGAGCGTCAACGGTACCTGGTTGGAAGGAAAGCGGTTAAAGAAAGGTACGGAAGAACCTGTGCCGGATCAAGCCGTCATCGGCGTCGCACAAGTGCTGACGCTTTCCTTCGAGATGCGCCGATGAACGCAACACTTAGCTGCCGTGCCGGCGTGGCCAGCGACCCCGGCCTTCTGCGTGAGAAGAACGAAGATCGCGTGTATGCCGATGAATCGGCTGGCATATTCCTGGTAGTAGACGGGATGGGCGGCCGAGCCGCCGGAGAAATGGCGGCGCAAACGGCGGTGGACGTCATCGCGCGCTATCTGCACGATTCTGAGGGGGATGTCACCGGAGCCATTACCGCCGCGAACAACGAGATTCACCGTTTAGCGGAAGAACGCGAAGAATGGCGCGGCATGGCCTGCGTTTTGACGTTGGCCGTCGTCCACGAGGACCATATTACCGTCGGCCACGTGGGAGATTCGAGGCTGTATCTCGTTTGGAACGGAACTTTGCGGAAGATCACCTCGGATCATTCGCTGGTAGGGGAATTGGAAGACCGGGGGACGCTTACCGAAGCCGAGGCGATGGCGCATCCCAAACGGAATGAAGTATTTCGAGACGTCGGATCGCGGGTGCGCGATGCCCAGGATGCCGAGTTTATTGAAATCAAAACGCTTCCTTTCCGGCCGGGCGCGGCGCTGCTGCTTTGCACTGACGGCTTGAGCGATATGCTCACGGCGGCGGAAATCAACGAGATTGTTCAACGATATCCCGGCGATCCGGGCGCCGTGGCGCGGGACCTGGTGGATGCCGCCAACTTCGCGGGAGGAAAGGATAACGTCAGCGTTATCTTCGTCGCCGGGCCGGAATTCCTGGGCGACGCGAGGGTGCGGAATTCGATCACCCAGGTCCGTGAGATCAAAAGTTGGTGGCGACGGCTGCTGAACCGGGTGGGGCGATTCCTCGAGCGCCATTAAATCCGCTCAATCCAGCGTTCCATTTGAAACCGCCGTAGAGTGATAACGTATTATTTCTCAACGGCTCGAAATGCTGCACTCCAAGCAGTTCGGCAGGTACGAGATCCTATCCAAATTGGGCAGGGGGATGACAGACGTCTACCTGGCCATGGACTCCGCGCAAAACCGTCGCACGGTACTGAAGATCGTCGAGCAATCGGCGGATCCGTGGACGCAGATCGTGCTCGAAGCAGAGCGGCGCGGATCGGAAATCCAGAAACAACTTCACGAAGTGGATCCGCGATTCCTAGAGGTTTACGACTCAGGGGATCGCAGCGGCTGCTACTACATTGCCATGCAGTATGTGGAAGGCAAGAGCCTGGCGGAGATTCTGCAATCGGACAAGCGGATTCGGCCGGTGCAGGCCGCAGAGTATGCAGCCGAAGTGGCGAACCAACTGGAACGGCTGCATTCGTTTCAGATCGAGATCGACGGGCGCAAACGGGCGGTGGTGCATGGAGACATCAAACCGTCGAACATTCAGATCGGCCCATCCGGCGAAGTACGGCTGCTGGATTTCGGTATTTCGAAGGCCATCACGTTTACGCATCACCTGACGTATCACAACCTGGGCAGCCCGAGCTATTGTTCGCCGGAGCGGCTGCGGCGCGCGCAAGTGGATCCGCACTCCGATCTCTGGGCACTGGGAGCGACGCTGTACGAGATGGTGGCGGGCTTTCCGCCGTACCAGGCGCAGAGCACGCAGAAGCTGGAGGAGCTGATCCGGTCGAAGCGGCCGCCGCGGGCATTGCCGGATGATTGCCCGGCGGGGTTGAAAGCGGTGATTCGCAAGACGCTGGCGGGAGAGATTGAAAATCGCTATCCGACGGCGGCAGCGATGGAGCAGGATCTGCGCGCGTTTCTGGCGGATCGGCCGACGCAGGCGGGAAGCGAGAAGCAGGTGGCATGGGCGGTGAATCCGACGGTGGAGAAAGACCGGACGTCGCCGCGAACGCCGTTGAACAACGTGCCGCAGATTGTGGCCCGGCTGCGGCCGGTGCTGCCGTATCTGAAGAAGACGTGGGTGCCGATCCTGGCGGTCGCGGTGGGGCTATTAATCGGCGCGCTGCTATACATTGAAATCGCATTCGCGTACCGTTTTTGGGCGGACAGCAAACCGCTGCGGCGGCACCACGACTATACGCATAGCTCCATTGCGGAAATCGACGCGGATTGGAACCTCTACAAACAGCTCCGCGAGCGGAACCTTCCCTTGGGTAGGTATTCACCGGTGGGTTGGTTGACGGCCAAGCTGCGCGATGCGAATGTTGCGGCGGCGGATGACGTGATTGAGCGGTATCGCGACAGTGCCGATCCGTCGCTCAGCGATTTCGATTGGCCGAAGGCACGAATCTGCCTGCAACACGCACTGGAATTGGACAGTTCCGACACGGCGGCGAGGGGAAAGCTGGCGCTATGCAACGGTTACCTGGCTCTCGTGGCGAAGTCAAAAACCAATCAGACGGTGGCGCTGGCAAAGGGGAACTTCGATGAGGCGGCGTACGACCTGCCACGGTCGCCCGATCCGCACCTGGGCCTGGCGCGCCTCTATGTTTACGAATTTCGGAACGTAGGACGCGCGATAGCGGAGCTGTCCGTCGCCGAGCGGTTGGGCTTCAAATCGGGTCCGCGGGAGTCAGAGGAACAGGCGGACGGCTATCTTCATCGCGCGGAGCAGGAACTGGTGGAGGCCGACAAGGCGAAGCCAGGGTCGGGGGAAGCGACGAGGTACGCGACACGAACGCAGAGCGACCTGCAACGCGCCGCGAATCTATACGAGCCCATTGAAGGCTTCTCGAACGTGGCTTCGAACCTCGAGCGAATTGACCTGGACCGGGCAAAGCTGCAATCGCTCGTAGCGAGGAATGAGCTCGCGGCAACACCGAAGAAACGTTACGCGAAAGGGCGCACGTGGCGGTAACGAAAAGCTGGGAGCAGCGTACCGTCATCCAGATCGGGCCGTGGGAAAAAGTTGCGCCGGTGGAACGGCGGCGCGAATTGCCCTGGCTGATCGGGGCTTCGGTGGTGGTTTGCGCGGGGCTGGGGTTCGTGCTGTGGGCGAAGACGGCGAACTTTTCCGATTTATCCGCGCGGCTGCAGGATGGCGAGCTACTCAATCTGAATGCTGTTACTGACTCGCAACAGCTTTTGCCGGCTTTGGATTTTTTCCAGGATGCGGCGGAGCGGCACTTGGTTGCGGAGCGAATCGCCGATTACATCCGGACGCATCGGCCGCTTCCCAACGTGGGCGCGCTGGCGGGGCTGCGCATCGGCAAGCAGGAAATCCAAAGCGACGCGCGATGGCACGCGCTGCGCGATCAACTCCAACAACAACTGGCGCACCAGCAGGCCAAGGGGCGGAAAGGCGCGTCACGTGTGGCGCTGATTCCGGTGGCTAAGTTGAAGCCAATGCTGGTTGTTCGCACGCCGCGTGAATTCCAGATGGCGTTTGCCGGCTGGATCGCTCTTTACCTGGCGAGTTTCTATGTAGTGCATTGGGCGTGGCGGCGGCAGGGATTTCGCGGCGATCCGGCGATTCTACCGGCGCTGCACCTGTTGAGCGGCATGGGGCTGATTCTGGCGGTGAGCTTGCGCGATCCTTTGCGCGACACGCTGGAGTTCAGCAAGTTCGCCTGGGGCGTGGCACTGGGTTGCGCGATCCTACTGCTGCCGCTGTTCCGGTTCTTCGATTACAAGCGATTCTCGAAGTGGATTTACACGCCGCTGTTGGCGAGTTTTCTGTTGTTTGTTCTGCTGATGACGCTGGGCTCGGGGCCGACGGGCAGTGATGCCAAGGTGAATTTGGGTCCATTCCAACCGGTGGAAGTGATCAAGCTGCTGCTGGTGCTGTTCATGGCGGGTTATTTTGCGAGCAAATGGGAACACTTGCGTGAGCTGCGGGAGAAGCGGCTGAGGCTGGGGAGGCTCGATCTTCCGCGTTTTTCCGAAGCGCTTCCCGTGATGTGCGGCGCGGGCTGCGCGCTGGCGCTTTTCTTTTTGTTGAAGGATCTAGGACCTGCCCTGGTGACGGGTTTCCTGTTCATGGTGATGTTCGCGGTGGCGCGAAACAAAACGGGATTGGCCTTGTTGGGCGTGACCATTCTGGTTGCGGGCGTGGCGATCGGCTACCACTTCGGCGCCCCGCAGACGGTGGTGGAGCGCGTCTCGATGTGGCTTTCGCCGTGGAACAACGATGTTTCGGGCGGCGATCAACTGGTGCATTCCATTTGGGCTTTGGCGACCGGAGGGCTTTGGGGATCGGGACCGGGGTTGGGCGATCCGGCGCTGATTCCCGCGGGGCATACGGACCTGGTGCTTCCGGCGATCGGAGAAGAGTTGGGCTTCGTGGGAGTAGCGGCCATCGGGCTGCTGTTCGCACTTCTGGTGAGACGCAGCTTGCGGATCGCGCGCGCGGCGTCGAGCGAATACGCCGTCTTTCTGACCCTGGGGATGGCCAGCCTGTTTGCGCTGGAAATGATGCTCATCACGGGCGGAGTGCTGGGAGTGATTCCGCTTTCGGGTGTGGTGTCGCCGTTTCTCAGCTCGGGCAACACGGCGATGCTGGCGAATTTCTTCCTGTTCGCGGTGATCCTGTCGGTATCGAACCAGGCGCAGAGGCCGGAGATCGGCGAGCCATTCGCGCAGCCCATCCGGTACGTGGGAGCGATTTTCGGGGTGTGTGCGGTAGTTCTGCTGGCGCGTGCCGCGTATTTTCAGGTGGTGCGCGATGAGGATTTCCTGGCGCGCGACGTGCAGATTTTTGAAAGCGACGGCGTGAAGCGGGCGCAGCACAATCCGCGGCTGATCTCGATGGCACGCGAGCTACAGCGCGGTAGCATTTACGATCGCAACGGCGTGCTGCTGGCCACGAGCAACTGGAAAGAACTGGAGCGTTATCGCGATCAGTACGAAAAACTCGGTGTTTCCCTGGATACCGTTTGTTCGCGCCTGGAGAGCAGGCACTATCCGTTCCCCGAGCTGACGGCTCATTTTCTGGGCGACTGGCGCACGGGCGGGAATTTTCACGCGACGAATGCGTCGCTCGTGGAGCACGACTCGAACGTGAAGCTGCAAGGCTACCGCGATTATCAGGAACTGGTGCCGCTGGTTCGTCATCGCCATCAGCCGTGGAATGCGGGGATGGCGCAGCTGCGCGCGCGGGACCGGACGGTGCGGACGTCCATCGACATCCGGTTGCAGGTGCGCGCGACGGAGATACTGGAGCGGCGGCTGCGCATCGCGAAGCATGACAAGGGTGCAGTGGTAGTAATGGATGCGCAGTCGGGAGAGGTACTGGCGCTGGTGAGTTTGCCGGCGCCGGTGGCGGGGACGGCCGCGAATCCTGATGAATTGCTGGATCGCGCGCGGTATGGCGAATATCCGCCGGGGTCGACATTTAAGCTGGTGACGGCGATTGCGGCGCTGCGCATCGATCCGCAGCTCACGAGCAAGACATTTCAGTGCCGGCCGGTGGCGGGCGGCCGTGGCGGCACGCAGATCAGCGGCTGGCGCCGCATTATCAAAGATGACGTCGGCGATGCCGCGCATGGGCCGCTGGATATGCGGCGGGCGATTACGGTTTCGTGCAACGCGTATTTCGCACAATTGGGCGTGGCGTGCGTGGGGGCGGGGCCATTACGGGATACCTTGCACTTGTTGGGACTGCCGGATGCCGACCCGGCTGAATTGCAAGCGACTCTGCCTTTCGCGTCGTATGGGCAAGGGCCGATTCTGGCGACTCCACTGAAGATGGCGCGGGTGAGTGCGGCGATTGCGAGCGGCGGCATGGCACCGGCGGCACGATGGGTGGAAGATGGCGCGTCGAGTGCGCCATCTGTGCCCGTGGTCCCGCTGGATAGCGCAAATTTTCTGGCGGATGCGATGCGCAGTGTGGTGACCGATGGAACGGCAAGACGCGCGATGAAAGGCACGCGCGTCGAGATTGCAGGCAAAACCGGGACCGCGCAGCTTGGCGAGGGGCAGCCGCATTCGTGGTTTGCAGGATTCGCGCCGTACCATGGAGACGCCGGCCATCGCATCGCTTTCGCCGTGATTGTGGAGCACGGAGGATACGGCGGGTCACTGGCAGCGCCAATTGCGCGAGAGATCGCCGAGGCCGCGGCCGACTTGGGGATCATTCCGACGCCGGCGCCCACGGAGCGAAAACCATGAGCCTCGCGGACTTGATCGAAAGGCTGGGCAAGACGATATTCGAGGCGCCGTTCGACGCGGCGCTGGCACCGAAGGACGCGCCGGAGCTCGCGGAAATTCGGCTGGCGGTGCTCGAGGAGGTCCTAAAGAAGGGCCAGCGCGTGGGCGGGAGGATCGTTTTCCCATTCAACTTCGTTCGGATTGGTGTTCGCGGTGTGAGTGGCGAAGAAGCGGCGTTTCTGAAAAGCGAGTTTTTGAAAGGCTACTTCGAGCAGGAGATCCGGAAGAGCCTCACACGGGCGGCCTTCAAATTTCCCGATGAACTGGAGGTGGAGTTCGAGACCAACGGCGATTTGCCTGGCAAGAAAGAGCCGTGGCTGTCTGTAGCGGTGGAATCGCGGCCGGTGAAGGAGCCTGCGGCGGCGCCGCGGCGAACGGCGCGCCTGGTGGTGGTGCGGGGAACGGCGTCGGCTCGGGAAGTCATGTTAAATAAGGAGCGCGTGAATATCGGGCGGAGCGCCGAGGTGTATCGTGCCGACGGACCTTCGCGGCGCAATGATCTGGTTTTCACCGAAGACAATCGCACGGTCTCGCGCGAGCACGCGCACATTCTGCACTCCAAGAAGACGGGCGAGTACCGGCTGTATAACGACCGCTGGCATGCGCGGGGCAAGAACGATGGGGGCGATTGCGGGCTGTGGATCATCCGCGACGGTCTCAGCCAGGAAGTGCATCGCAACGCGCGCGGCGTGAAGCTGCAACCGGGGGATGAGATTCAGTTGGGGCAGGCGGTGGTGCGGTTTCAGGTTAAGTGATCAGGCGCCCATCACAGCGACAAGTCTGCTCAGTTCGGCATCTGTGGAGTCGTTGGGCACCGAGCAGCCGGGCGTGAGAATGAATCGCGTGCCGGCTTGCTGCTGCGCGCGATGCCATTCGGCTTTGAGTTCGTTATCGTCGAGCTTGCGGAAGTTCTTCTCATCCAAGCCGCCGAGCAGGGTTCCTTTATAGCTCTTGCGTACTTCGAGAAACGGCACGCCGGTGCCGTGGACGGAATAGTTGATGGCCTGCGCGGGCCAGGGCTTCGCGAAGTGATTCAGGTAAACGTGATCGCCGTGGAGATGCAGGATGTTCAGCGGCGCATCCTTGACGGCGTCGAGGACCATGCGGTCGTAGGGCTCGCTCCACTTGGCGTAATCGTCTTCGCTCAGAAACTCCGGCTGCGCGTTGGCGATGGCGAGGAAGATGCCGGAGGCGCCGGCGGCGATGGCTTTGCGCGCATGATTCGCCTCGGAGCGCGCAATCACATCGAGGGCGTCGGCGAGAGCCTGCGGATTTTCCTGACGGAGGCGTTGGACTTCCTGGGTTGAGGAGAGCTTCTCCGCCACATTCCAGGGATTGAAGATGGTCTCGACGAAGTAAGCGTCGGCGCCGATGCCGTCGCGAATCAATTCGAGCGCGCGAATCTGCGGCGCGAAGGGATTCTCTTGGACGGTGAGCTCGAACCACTTGCCCGCGGGCTTGGGATACGGGAAGTCGCTCATCACCTTGACGAGATCGGTGTGGAACTGGCGATGAAACGCGATGGTGGCGCGCGCGTGATTCTCGGGGCCTTCTTTTTCGAGACCGAAGTGATGCCAGAAGCTGAACGGCGCGCGATCGAGGGCGCGGTTGCCGTTGACCGCGCGACCCACACGTTCCTTGGAAGAGAGGTGCGCACCTTTGGCGGCGGCCGAGATGCCGGCGGCGGTAGCAAATAGAAAACTGCGTCTGGTGGTCATGGCAGTATTCTCACTAATTGTATCCGGATACTGCTGGACCGTCGTCAGCGCGGTTTCGCTGGAGGAAAGGCGCGGGTGTACTGCACGGGCACCGCGGCTTCGGCTTCGAGAACTGACGCGGCATGGAGCGGCCAGTAGGGATCACGGAGAAACTCGCGCGCCATCAGGATGAGATCGGCGCGGCCGGTTTGGAGAATCTCCTCGGCCTGGCGGGGCTCGGTGATCATGCCGACGGCGCCGGTGAGAATGCCGGCTTCGCGACGGATGCGTTCAGCGAACGGCACCTGATAGCCGGGGCCAAGCTGAATCTTCGCATCGATGACATTTCCGCCCGAGGAGCAATCGATGAGGTCGATTCCGTGATCGCGGACACGCGCGGCGAGCGCCACGGAGTCATCGAGGGTCCAGCCGCCGTCAGCCCAATCGGTTGCGGAGATGCGGAGGAACAGCGGGAAAACGGCGGGCCAGTTGTGGCGCACGGCTTCGGCTATTTCGAGGGCAAAGCGAGTGCGATTTTCGAACGAGCCGCCGTAATCGTCGGTGCGATGATTCGAAACGGGCGAGAGGAATTCGTTGATGAGATATCCGTGCGCGCCGTGGATTTCGAGCACTTCGAAGCCAGCCGTGCGGGCGCGGCGGGCGGCTGCGGCAAAAGCATCCACGATGTTGCGGATCTCGGCGCGGCTCAGCTCGACGGGCGCGGGATCGCCGGGGCGGAAGGGAATCGCGCTGGGAGCAACGGTGTGCCAGCCGCCTTGATCCGCTGCGATTGGCGCACCGCCTTCCCAGGGTACGCGGGTGCTGCCTTTGCGCCCGGCATGCGCGATCTGCATTCCCGGAACCGCGCCCTGCTGCCTTATGAACGAAGCGATGCGCGAGAGATTGGCGATGTGCTCGTCTTTCCAGATGCCGAGATCAGCAGGGCTGATGCGGCCACGTGCTTCGACCGCGGTGGCTTCGGTGAAAACGAGCGCGGCACCGCCGACGGCGCGGCTTCCCAGGTGGACGAAATGCCAATCATTGGCAAATCCGTCATCGCTCGAATACTGGCACATGGGAGAGACGGCGATGCGGTTGCGAAACGTGACACCGCGGATCTTGAGGGGCTTGAACAGGTGGCATTCCATTGTGGATCGTGTGAATCTGGATGATAACGTGTCATCGAGAGCAAGCGCCAGGAGGCGGCTCAAGGTTGTGTCAGGTTTGACCCCACTGTTTTTGGCGGTGGGAGCGGCGTGGGCGCAACAGCCGTCTATCAGTGCGACGGAAAAGGCGCGGGCGTTGCAATTGTTAACGTCAATTGCATGGGTGGACAAGGCGTGGGGCGTTTATTTCGCGGGCCGGCTGCACGCGGAAGAGTTGCGGGAACCGCTCATTGAGGAATTTCGAAGTGCGGGAGCATTGAGGGATGCGCCATCCTATAGCGAACAACACGCCTTCGTTGCTGCACTGTTCGATGCGGCCATCGAGGCGAACCTTACAGTGCCCGTCGAGTTGCTGGAACCTTTCGAAGAGAAGTGGAGCGATCCGGTGCTGATTCTTTTGGCTCGCAGCAAAGACAACGAAGATGGACTCCTCAGGCTTGCGTCGGAGAAGTCGCGGAATGCAGAGTGGCTGGCGGCAAACAATCTGTTGTTCGCGATGAAATCGCAACGCTGGTATGCCGGGATGCTGGCCGACCTCAAGGTCACGAATCAATTCATCGTGACCGATCCCGGCGAAGGCGGAAGCGGTGGCGGTAACGGAGGTGTAATTTGCGGAGATGGCGTGGCTGCGATGCCGAAGGGGTTCCCGCCGATCACAATACACACGCTGCAAGAACGAGCTGCCAGAGGCAGCGTGTTGCTGGCGCCGGGCCCGCAGAATATCTACGATGAGCGGACGGTTGTGCCTACTGACGGACAGGTTGGCTATGGATCCTGTTCTACTAACCTGGACCGCGCGGCGTACCGCATCAAATACCTGGCGGATCTCGCCGGTATGCCGGGCAGTCAGGCGGAAAACGTGTTTCACCGCGTGACGGGAATCTCATATCACGGCGCGGAAGATTTTGCGCGCGAAGTGGGGAAAGACCTTGGAGCGCAGGAGAACGGTATTCGAAAGGTGATGCAGTTGGTGAAGGAGCGCGGGCTCATTTGTCCGGCGGGTCTGCGATTGCGAATCGTGCCGGAAGTTGACGACCGCCGGCGCGATGCGAGAGAGCCCTTGCCGGTGGTGATGCCGAGAGTGATGTCGTTGCAGTGAAACCTAGTGCTTGGTCCAGTGCGCTTTGATGCCGATGTAATCGTCGTCGGGAATGGTGGCTAGAATCAGGCGGCGCAGCTCGATGGGATCGATCGGGCCTTGGTGCTGAAAGGCGACGGTTCCATCGGTGCGAATGAGCGTTGTATACGGCACGCCGGCATTCCAGGTGGGATCGAACGCGGCCATGAGTCCGTAGTTATCGGTGGTCGCGAACAGGAGATTCTTGCTGGAGGCGTGCTGGCGTTCGAGCTCGGCCATCACACCCTTCTTCTCGTCGGGATAATTCGTGGCAACAGTGACCAGCTCAAACGGGCGATGACGGTACATGCGGAACATGGTTTCGAATTCCGAAAACTGCTTGATGCACGGACCGCACCAAGTGGCCCAAAAATCAACCAAGACCACTTTTCCCGGAGCGCTCTTGCGCAGCGCTTTCAATCCAGCGGCATCGATGAGATCGAGCTTGGCGGGTTCTTTTTCGATGTCCGCCATTTCGGCTGCGCGGCCTTCTTCTTTCGATGCCCACTTGATGGAACAGCCGAACGTCGGCGTTTTCTGCGTAGCCACGGGTTTACCCGCGAGGAGTGCATCGATTGCGTTGCGTGCATCCATCCGCTTGACCAGGTTGACGCGCGAACTATCGTCGACGCGGCCCTCATAGCGCAGCTTGCGTTCCTGATCGAAAACAAAAATGTGCGGAGTGGCGGTGGGCCCATATTTGCGCGCCGTGCCCTGCGTTTCGCCGTCGTAAAGATAGGGGAAATTGAAGCTGCTGTACTTGGCCCGGATTTTCATCTCGTCGAACGAATCGGAGAGGTCGGTGTAGCCCATTTCGTCGAGCCGGACGGATTTGGGATCGTTCGGCTGGATAGCTATGAGGGTGACGCCGCGGTCGCGATAATCGGCGGCAAGTTTCTTGATGCGGTCCTCGTAGAGTTGCGCGGTGGGGCAGTGATCGCAGGTGAATACGATGGCAAGAATCTTGGCCTGGGCGAAATCCGAGAGATGGTACGTCTTGCCATCGATTCCCGGCAGAGCGAAATCGGGCGCGGCGGCTCCGATGGCGAGCGTTGGCGGGTTTTCTTCGATGGCGAAACCCATTAACGCCGGGGTGAACAGTAACAAAGACAACGCGAGTGTAGATCTCATCGAATCCCCCAGCCGTGCACCTTTTTAAAGGACGCCAGACACTTCTCTGCGGTCTCGAAGGCGGGATACCTGCTGCCCTCCTGCTCTACCAGATAGAATTCGACACCGCCGGTGGATTCGGCGGCTGCGAAAATCTTCTTCCAGGGCGCTACGCCCTCGCCGAACAGCGCCTTGTAGCCAAGTTCGGGCGACCACTCTTTGCAATGGATGGAACGAATGCGGCCGGGGTTTTTGTCGATCCAGGCAACTGGGTCGGCGCCGACCTCGACGCAGGTGCCGACATCGAGTTGCAGCATGACATCCTTGTTTGTATTGGCGGCGAGGATCTCGATGGGGCGCTGGCCATCGACCACTTTAAACTCCGCCTGATGGTTGTGGTAGCCCGTGCTCATGCCGTGCGGCTTCAATTTCTCGGAGGCCTTGTTGAGACGCTCGGCCACCTCCTTCCAGGCATCCAATCCATTCTCGCGGCCGGCGCTGGCGAGCACGATATATTTGCTGCCGAGGATCTGGTTCAGGTCGATGGCGCGTTGAATGCCCGCGTCCTCGAAGGATTTCGGTCCGTTGTGCGTGGATCGGCAGGTGACGCCGAGATCGTCCATCAGCTTCCGGACATCCTTAGCCTGCTGGTCGGACCAGTCATAATACGGTGCGAAGAACTCCAGATCCTGGTAGCCCATCTTGGCCACCACGCGCACCGTCCCCATCAGGTCCTTCTTTAATTCATCGCGGACCGAGTACATCTCGAGGCCCACGGGAATGTTCTTTCCGGCCGCTGACAGCACAGGAGCGGCCGCGGTCATGGCGAGAAAGGAACGGCGGGAAAACGAGTGTTCGGGTTTCATCGTAGCCAACGATATCACAGAGATTTTGGCGCGTCATCGGGCGATGACGGCGACTTCGTAGTCGCGAATGCCGGGAATAGTGAACTCGGCGGTGTGGCCGTCGCGTTTCAATGGAACCGAGGTTGCGGCGCGCAAAAGATCCACGCGCATGCCGTGGATCCCTTCGGGGAGTTCGGCGCGAACCAGTTGGGTGCCGACCGGATACGTACCGGTGAACCAGCCGCGGAGCATGTTGGGATTGGTGTAATTCAACAGGTGCAGCGCGAATCCGGGTTCGGTTTCCCAGGCGAACGTTTCGATGATGCCGTCACCGGTGACGGCTACGGGCGCACGGTCGCGGACCAGCCAACCGATGACGTTCTTGATGAGACGGCTGAGATCGGGATTTCCGGAGCGCCAGAAGCTGCGATCGATATCGCCGGGAATGTATGCGAGGCGGCTGCGACCGTGCTCGCGCAGAACGATTGCCGGTTCAAAAGGTGCTTCGGAGTGCGGATAGACCATCTCTGGCGGATACGCGGGGTATGGCGGCACGACAGCGAGAACTGCGTCCGCGGCAGCTGCTTGTACAGGCACGCGGAACTCGGCGCCAGGAAGCACTGAAGTGCGTTCGAGGCCGCGTAGGATTTCGTGCTGTCGCAGAATGCGGGCGTAGTAGGAGTTGCCCTTCGGGCCTTGAACGCCCGCGGTCTTGTTCATCCCAAATAGCCGCGCCAGGCCGAAATCGGAACGCGACGCGCCCTGCTCATCGTACAGGCCCGTTTCGAAAGTTGTTAGCAGCGAACCGCCGCCTGCGGCATATGCCTCGAGCTGGCGGCACTGTGGATCGCTCAGCAGCGCCACGTTTGGAAGCAGAAGGGCCGAGTATTTTCGGAGCGTTTCTGCGCCCAGGTCGTCTTCATGAACGAAGTCGAACGGATATCTAGCCTCAAGCAACGCATAGTAGAGGCCCTGGAGGAACTCGGTTGGGTCGCTGCCTCCGGGCGGTTTGTAGAAAGAGTTTCCGCGCTCGGAAAAGACCACGGCGATATTGGCGATCGACCGCTGATTGATGAAATGACGTTCGTGTTTCGCAATCCAGTTGAAGAACTGACGGCCGGTCTGCCGCCAACGCAGATCTTTGGGCACGCCGCCCAGCCAGTGATACCAGGGGACCATGCCGCTGGCGGTAGTTTGCGCCATCCACATGGTGGCTTCTTCGGGAGCTTTCGAAGTGTGGCGCCAAAGCGGATGACTGTTGGCGTAAGCGCCGGTGACGTTGGTGATGGTTCGGCCTTTCATGACGCACTGTGCGACGCGTCCTTGCTGGGCGCAGTCCCAGATGGGAGTGCTGCCGGTGCGTCCCTGATGGTCGGCGTTGAACCAACCGGCGACGTCGGCGATTCGCATCAAGTCCGTCGACGCGCGAATGCCGTCACCCAGATTTCCGACGTAGACGCTGTCCCACTTCTTCTGCTTGGCCGTTGAATCCCACAACTTCCAGATCTCGATGACGCGCGCCAGATGACGCTCGCGGAACGCGGGAGTGCCGACCTCGCCCATGTTCTGACATGCCGCGCAATGGCACGGCGACGGCCCATCCGCTCCAGGCCACCCGTTGGTGAAGAATCCGTCCACGTCATAGAGTTCATTGATTTCGCGGATAATGGCCGGCATCTGCTCGGTGAAATACGGCGAGTACATGCACGTCTTATACAGCCACGTGGATTGATCGTGGCGGACGGGATCGCCATTCGCGTTGCGCTCGAACCATTCCGGGTGCGCCTTCCATGCCTCTTCCCAGGCGAAATTGCAGTCCAGACGCGCCACTACACGAATACCGCGGGCCTTGGCGGCTTTGGCGAAATCGCCGAACAGATCGCGATCGCCCAGGTACTGGCTCATGTGGTGGTACGGGAGGCGTGTTGGATAGAAGGCAAGAATGCCGCCGGCATTCAATAGCAGCGCGTTGATCTTGAGACTACTCCAATAATCGAGCCAATCCTGGATGTTGAGCTCGATGGGATCGCGCTCATTGAAGTTCACCTGGCCGCACCGCCGCATGGTCTGGTACCACGGCATGCGTTCCGTGCCGGCCTGGGTTGCCAGCATGCCACGGCCGAGTGCCGCGCCGGAAAGGATCATTAGCTCGCGACGCGAGATCGTCATCGTGTTTTCCGACATATACTCTAACTGAATCGGATTGGAGGCAGTAGAGCACATGCCTGAAGACGCAAGGAAAGCGGGTTCGCGCCGCCAGCTCGCTCGAGCGGTGGCATTCGGAGGAGCATGGCTGGCGACCCGGTCGGGACTGAGCGCTGCCCAAACCCAGTCGTCAGCCGATACCGTGATCAACCCACGCCAGTTTGGCGCAAAAGGTGACGGCAAGAGCGACGACACAAAGGCGATTCAAACCGCCATCGATGCAGCCGCGGCGCGCGGTGGAGCGGTGTTCCTTCCGCCGGGCGATTATCGCACCGCCGAACTGCAAATGCGCCCCCATGTGTCGCTGACCGGCATTCCGGCGTGGGATTACCACGATGGATTTGGCTCCGTGCTCCGGCTGAACGACGAGCATGCAGGTTGTCTGCTCAACATCACCGGCGCTTTTGGCGCCACCGTGGACGGGCTCGCGCTCCAGGGCGGCAAACTCGGCAAGAACGTGCACGGCATCTGGCTGAACAAGCCGGACTACGGCAAGCAGGAGGATACGTTTCGTATCGAACGTTCGCAGATCGCCAATTTTACCGGCGATGGCGTGCGGCTCACGCGCGCGTGGTGCTTCTCGATTCGCCATTGCATGATCGCCTACAACGGCGGCGACGGCATCTCGCTGCGTGGCTGGGACGGGTTCTTGCTCGACAACTGGCTCTCCGGAAACACCGGCGCCGGTTTTGCCGCGCGCGAAGAGAATGCCTCGTGCACTTTCACGGCTAACCGCATCGAATGGAATCGCGAAGGAATCCTCATCAAGGGCGGCGACGGTTACAACATCACCGGGAATTTCTTCGATCGTGCGGGAACATGCGGCCTGGCGCTGCTGGGTGGTGAGCAGATTACGGTTAGTGGCAATTTCGTGAAGCGCAGCGGGAAAACCGCGCAGCCGGATACCCACGATTCCTCTCAGATCCGGCTGGAAGGAGTACGCGGGATCACCTGCACCGCGAACAACCTCCAAGTTGGTCGCGACGACGGTGGAGAAGGCGTGTGGTCGCCCTCCTACGGTATCGTCTACAAGGAGCTTGACCACTGTGTGATCAGCAACAACGTGCTGCATGACGGTGCACTGAAGCAGCTTCTGCTGGATTTAGGCGGCCATGGCGAAGGGGCTGTCGTGAAGGACAACCCGGGCTGTCTCGCGAAACGTGCCGGCTGACGGCGCTACGATTTGGCTGCGCCGGTCAACTCTTGCACTGCACGCCATGCCTGGTCGATGGCGCAGTCCGTATACGAATACGCGTCGGCGTCCGCATTGGCAATGGCTAGCCGGCCAAAGGGCTTTCGCGCAACCTGACAAGGGATCTCGCCGCCCTCGAGCCAAAACTTATCGAACAGAGAGTTGTATTCGTACGCATAGCCGTGCGGCCAGCGGTTCACGGTGATGCCGGCAATGTCGCGGGCCGGATCGAATCCGGCGGGTCCCAGAGAGCGCGCCAGTTGATCGCGAATATTTCGTTCGAAGGTGTCAAACGTGGTTTGGAACAGCTCGATGCGGCCGGCGCGATGCTGGTCGCGAGTGGGAAGCCCGGGTCGGCACGGGGTTCGCATCATATGCACCAGAATCGGCTCCTCGGGTTGGCGGGAGCAATGATAGCGGCCCATGCTCACGCGTAAATCAAGGTTCACTTGCGTGTTATAGCTGCCGGGCGCGTACATCGCGTTCACCCCGGCCTTTTTCCAGGCGTGCCAGTTTCGCAGCAGCACGTTGGTATAAACGATCGGGACCTTGGTTTCGGAGGCCAGCGCTGCGCGCTGCTTCGCCGGCAACTCGGGGCAGATATAGGGGATCACCATGTTCCAGCAGGCCATCACACATTGCGCCGCGCGAACGCGAAAAAGCTTGCCCTGCTTCACGTAGAGAATTTCGACTTGCTTCGCGCTCGAGGGATCGCCCTCATGTTTCACGCGAACCACTGTACTGTTCAGACGAATGCGCACGGCGTTACGCGCTGCATCCAACCGCGCGTAATCGGCGCGGGCGGTCACCACATCCTGCACCGAACGCCCCGGAATCGCATGCGGGACCAGTTTCTGCACGAGCCGCCGGGCGATCGAAGCGTTGCCGTCCGGCAGGTGTAGAAAAAACTTCTCCGCTTCCTCGTTCGGGATGCAATCGCGATTCATCCCCGGGCCGGGAGCCGGGTCCAGTTTCAGGCCGTCGAATCCCGGCAGGCCGAAGCCCCATGCATCCTGCGCCGAGACCGCGTCAATGCCGACGCCGAAGTAACCGTGAGGCCGCGTTTGCAAAAATTTCACCACCTGCGGATCGAGATGCGCGATCTCCGTAATGTATCTGGCATAGCTGATGCGCGCCAGTTTGGCCTTCTTCTCCGCGGAGGAAAGACCGGGAAGGAAATCGGTTTTGCCTTCGTAGATGGCACGGGCGTCCCGGCGAGCTGATTCGGAAAGCGGCGCCGACGCCATGAAATCCTTCCACGGGTCTTCCGGGTCCGGGCTCTCACCGAATTCGCTATCAATTGGGTGCGCCGGGTCGAATACGAGGCGATCGGCGCCGAACGTCTCCTCGTCGAAGAAAATTGCGGGACGCATGCCGATCGAACCGAAAAACTTGCGATCGTAAGTGTGCTGCAACCGTTCTACGTCAATACCCAGCTCGCGCAGCAAGCCCTTGGCAACCGCGCTGTAAGGCGCCGGGCTCTCGATGGCGTACACGCCCCCATATCCGATTAACGTGCGTCCCGCTTCGCGGAATTCGTTGCGCTTGGCGTGGCCGCCGAAGTCGTCATGATTGTCGAGGATCAGGATGCGAGCTCGCTTCCCCGTGGCCTTGCGGAAGTAATGCGCCGCCGAAAGACCGCTGATACCGCCGCCGACCACCACAAGGTCATACCTCTCCCCCGTGTCTTCCGGTTCGCCTGCGTGCTCCCAGAAAGCGCCGTCGCGCACCTGGTGCGCCACTTCGAACGAGCCTTCGTGGCTGCCGCGCATACCGGTAAGCGCAGGCGGATAGTAGTCCGGCGAACTTTCGGCGATGCGTTCCGTTTCGAATCCCGCCCCTAATTGCGGTCCAATCGCCGCGCCCACGGCCAAGGCGATGCCGTTCAGGAAATCACGCCGCCGAATCGGACGGTGCATTCCTAGGTCTCGATCAATGGAGTCGCTCATCAATCCCCGTGGAAACGAGTGTATCAGCCTTGATCGCGGGCCTATGACGCTCGTGCGCTTAACGAGGTTACGGAACTGGGGTGCGGCGTAACCTCTTCCGCAAGCTTCCGTACTGTTTGCAAATGTGTCTTTACAATCCCTTACGGTCCTCACTGCCGACTGCAGCGTCTGGTTGGGTGAAGGCGGTATTTGCAAATCCGCTGAAACCATTTAGGAGACTGAGATGAATCACAAGCTGAGGATTTTGTCGCTGGTGACGCTGCTGGGTTGCTTCGCCATGTTGCCGCTCGCCCACGCGGATGATATTGATCACGAAACGCGGATTACGATACAGGGAACAGTGGCGTTTCCGGGAGTCGTCTTGCAGCCCGGACAATACGTTTTCAAAGTTGCGGATGGATCTGTGGGTCAGGACGTAGTGCAGGTTTTCAACGCGGACCAGAGCCAACTGATCGCGACGGTTTTTGCCGTGCCGGCTCAGCGTGAGGAGCGGACGGCGCAATCTGTAATTACCCTGGAGGAATTGCCTGGCAGCGGGCATGAAGCCATTGGCAAGTGGTTCTTCGCCGGTGACACAGAAGGCCTCGAATTCATGTACCAGTAACGGTATGGTAGCCGCGCGCGGGCGGCCGGCTGCATCTACTGTGCGCGCAGTTTCTTGTAGGCCTCGGTGATGTAAGGCGGCTCGTCCGGCTCGCCTCTGGGTGGCATGTGTTTCGTCATGGACCAGCGGTGAATCCACGAGAAGCCGCCGGGGCCCGCGTACTCGTTTGGTAATCGATATCCTTCGTCCGCAAGCGCGCGGTCGAGAGTCACGAATTCGTAGCCACGCGAGCGCATCATATCGAGCAGCGCTGGCATGGAATCGGCATTGAGCTGGTGCGCATGTATCAGCAGCGTTTGCGCAATCTCGTGCCCCACGACCTCGCGCGAGCGTGTTTCGAAGAAAGCAAAAATCGAGTCCATGTACGGTATGTAATCGGACTTTACCTTCTCGGCCAGTTTCAAGTCGTGACGGCTGAGAGCATCCGAGTAAACCGCGGCGAACATGTAGTCGGAGTTGTCGAGCGTCACCGGAGCGACGGTGTAGCCGTGTGCCGCCAGAAAGTCTTCGAGCGCGCGTTTGGTCGAGAGGTCCATGCCCGTGCGGAGGAAAGGATGCCGAAAGTAGCGCAGCGTCTTACCTCGCGCAGCAAGTACCTCGCGAACGGCAGGCTCGCCGCGCAGGAGGTCCGCTTCATATTGTTCGAGCGGTGTGTTGTTGAGGTCCGGATGCGAATAGGTGTGGTTGCCCAGGTCGGCGCCGGCGTCGAGCCACATGTCGAGAACTTCGCGGAGCGCCTGCGGCGTGAACGTTTCGCAGCGTCCGGCGTTTACGAAACCGATGACGGGAATTTTCTGTTCGGCGAAAGGGCGGAGCAGCTTGGCAGTGATGCGGCGGACATTGTCGAGAGTGCATGGGCTCCTGTCGCCGCCACCGAGAGGAAGATCATCGATCGTGACGGACACCTGGCGGTGCGCAGGTTGCGCGCCAAGCGCACATGCGAACGTCAGCGCCACGGCGGCGGCGCGCGCAAGGAAGCTCACTACTGCGCGCCCTTGCGATCAGGCAGCGCAAACGCCACATAGCTTCCGCCGGAACGCTGTCCAGACTTTCCACCGCCCGCCGCGATGACGACGAACTGCCGGCCGCCGACTTCGTAAGTCGCCGGCGTTGCGTTGCCGCCCGCGGGAAGCGTGGTTTCCCAAAGAAGTTTGCCGGTGGCTTTATCGTAAGCGTGAAACTTCCGGTCGAAATCCGTGGCGTCGATGAATAGCAGACCCCCTGCCGTAACCACCGGGCCGCCATAGTTCTCGCTGCCGGTGTTGCGCATGCCCTTTGCCGCGAGCTCTGGAATTTCGCCGAACGGAATCTTCCAAACGATTTCGCCCGAATCCACGCTGATCGCGTTGAGCGTTCCCCACGGAGGCTCGATCGCAGGGTAACCATCAGGATCCAGGAATCGATTGTAACCATCCATCGTGTACTTCAAGCCGAAGGGCCAGGGGCTATCCGACGGTCGCGCCTCGACGGGCTTATCTTCTCCCGTGAGGAGAAACTGCACGATCGCGTTCATCTCGCCGGGCGACAACTGATCGAACTCGGGCATGCGGCCGCGTCCTTCCACAAGGACTGTGCGAATCTCGGGCTCCGAGAGACGGCTCGCGATGTTCACGAGCGACGGGAAATCCGGCGGGCTGCCGCGCAGATCGTTGTGGTGGCAACTGGCGCATTTGGCGAGATAGAGTTGGCGGCCGCTCGTATGCGCTTGCATCTTCGGCCGTTCGACGAGCCGCAGAATCCATGCCATCTCGTTGGCGTTTACGTAAAGCAGGCCGGTCGCGGGATCGAACGCCTGTCCGCCCCATTCGGCGCCGCCATCGAACCCGGGAAAAACTACCGTGCCTTCCAGACTCGGCGGCACGAACTGGCCCGCGCTGCGCACTTTTCGGAACACTTTAAGGGCGGCGTCGTGTGCTTCCTGCGTGCGGTGTGTCAGCATATCCTCCGTCAGGATCTGGCGAGCAAATGGCGCTGGCTTGGCGGGAAATGGCTGGGTGGCCGCCGTCACTTCGCCATCCACCTCGGTGCGCGGGACCTCGCGATATTCGATCGGGAATAGCGGCTTGCCGGTTTCGCGATTGAATACAAAAACAAACCCCGATTTCGTGCACTGCGCCACGGCATCGATCAACTTGCCATCACGCATCACCGTGACGAGGTCCGGTGGGGTAGGGAAATCGCGATCCCATAGGTCGTGCTTGACCTGTTGGAAATGCCAGACACGTTCGCCGGTGTCGGCTTTGAGCGCGAGGAGAGTATTGGCGAACAGGTCGTCACCAATGCGGTTTGCTCCGTAGAAATCGAAGGCCGCCGATCCAGTGGGCACGAACACCAGCCCGCGTTTCTCATCCACGCTCATGCCCGACCAGTTGTTCGCAGAGCCGCTCGTTTTCCAGGCATTTTTTGGCCAGGTATCGTAGCCGAACTCGCCCGGATGCGGGATGGTGTGAAAACTCCAGCGAATCTTGCCCGTGCGGACGTCGAAGGCGCGGATGTCGCCGGGCGGCGCGGGCAAATCTTCGCTCATCAGGCCGCTGATGATGAACAGATCCTTATAAATGACGCCAGGCGACGTCGCCGAGATGGAAACTTCGAGCGGATTGCGCCCCAAGCCCTCACGGAGATCGACGCGGCCCTTGTCGCCGAAGCTCGTCACCGGCTTTCCATTGCCAGCGTCGAGTTCGTAGAGCCAGTGGCTGGATACAAACAGGATGCGGGCGTCGCCGCCGCCAGTCCAATAGGTGACGCCGCGATTGCGAATGGCATGCGTGATCTTTACGCCCGCGTTCGGATCGAAGCTCCAGCGCAGCTTGCCCGTCACGGCATCGAGCGCGATTATGCGCAGCTTGGGAGTACTGGCGAAGAGCACGCCATCGACGACGATCGGATTGCATTGCATCTCGGAACCGTCGAACGCGTCTCCCGTGTCATAGGTCCAAGCGATTTGTAGACGGCCCACATTCTCGCGATTGATCTGGTCGAGATTTGAGTAACGCAAGTTCTCCGAACCCCCGCCATAGACCTGCCACGCGCGATATCCGGAGGACGGGACGCTTCGTTGTGCGTAAGCGGAAATAAAGAGGAATGGGAGCAGCGCGATTGCGCTGATGATTCTCACTGGCGTATTATCGCGCAATCGAGGCAGCGGAAATGATCGCCATGATCGGTCGCTACATCTTCTCCTTCGCGATTGTTGCCTTCGGTGTCGAGACGTGGGTGATTGCCCGGCAAGTTGGCCACTCGCTCGGCCCGCAGTACGACGTCCTCAACGTACTTCCCTGGCTGCCGGCGAATCCGTGGGTGGCGTACTTGTTTGGCGCCATCTGGGTCGCGTGCGGTGTGGGGCTTCTATTCGAGCGCACTATTCGGATTTCCGCGCTGGTGCTGGGCACGCTGCTGTTCCTGTGCACCGTGATTCTCGATGTGCCGAAGAACGCTGTCGATATCGGCAGCGTATCGCTGCGCACCATTGTGTTTGAGCCCTTGTCCATTGCGTGTTTGGCGTGGTTGATACCACCGCCGGGCGCCATGCCCGCCTGGCTCGTGCGCGGAAGCCGTTATCTGCTCGGTGCGTCTTTGATTATTTTCGGAGTGGACCATTTCATTGTGCTGGCATTCATCGCCACGCTGATCCCCGCCTGGATTCCTTGGCGCCTGTTTTGGTCCGGGTTCTTCGGCGTCGCATTCATCGCGGCGGGCTTAAGCATCGGACTTAACCGGCTGTCGCGCGCCGGTGCCATTGGCGTCGGGCTGATGTTTGGAATCTGGGTCGTGACACTTCATCTACCCAGAGTGCTTGGACTTTATGCAATTCCGGGGGCGCCTACGAATCCTGATGAATGGTCGAGCCTGTTGATTGCCGTGGCTTTGTGGGGCGGCCCGTGGGCGATAGCGGGTCCAAATCAACCGCTATCGCCCAACGCCGGATCTATTTAGCGATGGTGCCCTCCGCCGCCACCGCCGTGGGATCCGCCACCGCTGGCATGGGAAGCGCCGCCTCCATGGAACGCTCCGCCTCCGCCATGACCGCCGCCGGAGTAACTTCTCCCACCGGAGGGATGACTCGCCTGATACCCACGACCGGCATTAGGAGCGGCATGATAGCTCGGTGTGGACCGTCCGTAGTTTCCACTGTAGGACGGCGTTGACCGATAGCTCGGTGCGGCGCCGGAGAATCCACGATTGCCGCCATAAGACGGCGTGGACCGTTGGTACGAGGGCGCGCTGTGCTGGAAGCTCTGCGACGTGTTGGGTCGCGCCTGGCTGAAGTGGCTCCAGTTGCCCGTCTGGGCGCCACGATAAGCTTGGCCGCCAACGCGATTGTTGGCACCTGCGGTGCCGTGGTAGGCGTAGTTGTTCCCGCCCGCGAAGTGTCCGCCGGCAACTGCTCCTCTGCCGGAGTAGCCGCTGAAACGATTGGCGACGGCGCGATTCGCGTACGCCACACCCATGCGATGTGCTGGGTTATGCGCCCACACTCCGTAGCCTCCAAACCGCCCATAGCCGTAACCGACGTAGCCGTGATAACCGAAGTGGCTGAAGAAGAACGGGCGCTCGAAAACCGAGCAGCCGAACCAGTTCGGTCCCCAACCCCAGCCGCCCCAGCCTAAGCCGCCCCAGAAGAAGCCGATGTGAATACCGGGCCAGAATCCGAATCCGAAACCGAACGTCGGATACCACACGGGCGGGTAATAACCCCAAACCGGCTGCCCCCAGATGTACTCGGGATTGTAAACAGGTACATAGACGACTTCAGGATTCGTGGGTGCGATCTCAATCGCGCTGGTGCCATTCTGTGTTTCGGTGGTCACCGTCTGCTGCGGGTTGGAATTGAGACGTCCGGCGGCTTGGGCGCGGGCTCGCATACGCTGCACGGCATTCATCACGTCGGCCTGTTGGGCGAGAAAGGCGTTGCCGAGATCCGTGGTCCACTGAACGGCCGAGGCCATGCGATTCAGGACGTCGGGAAATGCGACCAGTGCCTGAATGCTGGCATCCCAATTTTGGCCGCGGGCGGCCTCGGTGAGCTGCTGTCCTTGCAGTCCGCGATTCTGCTGGAGCCACTGCGCCGCTTCCGCAACCTCGAGCGGATAGGTGGACGCGACCATAATCTGGCTCAGAAGCGAATCGGGATAGAGCGCGATAGGAGCGACCAAGTTATCCAGTTGCTGGGGGCTGAGCAGCGGGGCCGATTGCTGCTCGGCAGGCGGCGCGGCATCCTGCGCCGTCAAGGGCAGGCCGGCCGCGAGCAGGAGTCCTGCCACCGCGATGCTCAAGGCGTTGCGCGATTTCATAGATTTCATATCTCTACCTCCTCGGCGTAGTTGCTCCCTACATAGGGAGATGCATGCCAGGGCCGGGCGGTTCTCGTTCTGCGAGGCTCGTTGTTGCGTGTCATGCCGTACGCCGTCGGTTTGTATAGGGCAAGAGGGAGACCAAAGTGTAAGGCGATGATTTGGAGCAGGTTAGCGGAGTGCGACGGCGAGGCGCGGCGGTTGAAAAGCACCGATAGTGGATGGGTGCGGCCGCGTGAAGAAGGCTTCATGATTCTAGGTGTTAGGTTGCTGACACCTAGCACCTGAAACCTGAAACCTGAAACCTGAAACCTGAAACCTAGCAGCCGCCTTCAGAACGGTACGTCGTCGTCGGTGATTTCCTGGCTGTAGGATTCCGCCGGCGCACTGGCCGCCGGCGCCTGGCGCTGAGCACTGCGCGGCATGGAGACAGGTCCGGATGGGTATTCGCCTCCGCCACCGCCGGACCCGGCTTCTCCGCCGCGGCCGCCGAGCAGGATCACATCTTCGGCCACTACTTCGGTGAAGTATTGCTTCTTGCCGTCCTTATCATCATAGCTGCGGGTGTGCAGGCGGCCTTCCACGTACACTTGCTTTCCCTTCAGCAGGTAGTTGGCGAGATTTTCGGCGCGCCAGAGAACGACGTTATGCCAGTCGGTCTCCTCTTTCCATTCTCCCGATTGCTGGTCTTTCCAGCGCCGCCCCGTGGCGATGGTGAACTTGGTGACGGCGGCGCCGCCGGGGGTGAATTTCGTCTCGGCGTCCTTGCCGAGGTTCCCCACCAGAATGACTTTATTGACGCTTCGGGATGCCATAATATCCTGCACTGTAACACATCTGCCTTTGCCTGCTACAATCGCAGGGATGCGAGGCCACGACGAGATTCTCAAATTCCTGAATGAAGTACTTAAGGCGGAGCTGACCGCCATCAACCAGTATTTCCTGCACTCGAAGATGTGCGAAAACTGGGGCTACCAAAGGCTGGCGGAGCATGACCGCAAGGAGTCGATCGAAGAGATGGTGCACGCCGAGAAGCTGATGCAGCGCATCCTGTTTCTCGAAGGCACGCCCAACATGACCGACATCGGGCCCATCAAGATCGGCGCCAACGTGAAGGCGCAGCTCGAAAGCGACCTGGAGCTCGAGCTCGACGCGCTGCCGCGCTTGAATGCCGCTATCAAGAAATCGGTGGAGTTGGGCGACAATGCTTCCCGCGAACTATTCGAAGAGATCCTGATCGACGAAGAGGAACACGTCGACTACCTCGAAGGCCAGTTGCACGCGGTGGCCGAAGTGGGAATTGAGAACTATCTGGCGCAGTGGATTCACTCCGGCGAAGAGGACGAGAAGGATTAATCGAGCCCCGGCGCGTCACTTTTTCGCGCCAGCCTGTTTGGCGATAATCTTGTCCTTGATCTTGTCGTAGGTGGCTTGCGGGATAATCTTCTTCTGCACGAGCTGGTTCTTCGCACGGTACGGCCGCCCGGCGACGATCTTGGCGGCATAGGCGTCGCCGATTCCCGGGAGCGCTTTCAGATCGGCTTCCGACGCGCTGTTGATGTCGAGCAAGGCGGATGTGGAATCAGCTTGCTTGGCTGCCGCCTTCTGAGCGCCGGCTTTGGGCGTTTGAGCATTCACGTTGCCGGGAACGAGTGCCATTCCGGCGATCAAAATCAGGATCACGCGCAGCAGTTTCATGGAAAATCCTCCACGGTATTCTCGCACACGGAATTACCGCGGCGATCGCGCCGACACGACCGTAAACGGCTTCCATTCGAGGTCCGCTACGAATGGATAGCTCGGCACGCGATGCTTGTTCGAGAGGTGCACGATGTCCTGATTCACCGCGCCGTCGGTGAGCGCCATCAAGTTGGGGTTCGCGATCGCGGCGATTGGCGGAACCAGGTAGCCTGCTTTGACGACAACAATCTTAAAGCTGGTAGGTTCCAGACCGAGCGAAGTGAAATCGCGGATTTCGTGGAAGGGGCGGCGTCTGGCCGTCAAAACCACCTTGATGCCGCTGACATCGATTACCGCCTGACGCTCCGGCAGTTCGTCGGTTTGGAGAAGAAAGACAACCTTGCCTTGCACTTTTACCGGCTGGCTGCCTTGCGGGTCGAGATTACCGCCAATCTTGAGTGGAAGCGTTGTGCCCACGCCGGCTTTGTAGCAGGCTTCCGTCGCCGGGCGGTCCGCAATTCCGGCGATGACCGCATCCTGCACTTTTTGCCGCACCAGTTCCGCCAGTGCATCCGCACGGTCGCCGGATCCTCCCGCGGTTGGATTATCTCCGGAATCCGACAGGACCACCGGCTTGGTATTCAGTTGCTGTGCTCGCTCCACACACTCGGTGAGAGTGCCAGTCGGCACGCCGAATTGAAACTCTTTGCGCGCATCCCAGTATTGCTGCGCGAGCGATAGCGCATCCTTCTTCAATAGCTCCAGATTCGTTCCGGTCATCACTGCGCTTGCCGTAGCGCGCGGCTCATCCGCCCAGACGTAACCAACCAGCATGGAGGCGTCGAGCACCCCCGGTTCCTTGTTCATACCCGCTAACTGCCCCCAGAGCCGTTTCGCGGGCTCATACAAGGTGCTGCTGCGCTCACCCGGCATCAGCACGGGGATCGGAGCCCAAACCATTGTCGGCCGGATCTTCTGGTCCAGACAATGAACCAGCATGTCGCAGGCGCGTTGCGTGGTTTCTATATAGTCGATGTGCGGAGCCGTTCGATACGCCGCCAGCATATCCAGGTTGTCGATGGTTCGCTTACTCAAACTGCCGTGCAAGTCAAAGCTCGCGGTAATGAGGCAGTCCTTGCCCACCACTTTGCGAGCCGCGGCAATCCAATCGCCGTCGCCATCCTGCATGCCCTCCACATACATGGCCCCGTGCATGGCGAGATAGAGACCATCCAGCGGTAGCAAGGCGCTGACGCGATGCAGGAACTCGGCTTTGAGTGCTTCGTATGTCTTCCGTTCGACCGGCCCTCCAGGCACCGCGCTAGCGATCAAAGTTGGCTGAAACGGATATGGATAATTCTTCAGTACGCGATAAGGCGGGTCATCCACCAGCGCCTGGTCGCGGCGCACAGTGAAGTCTTCCATGCGGGCGAGAATATGGCCATACGTGCTGCACTCAATCCGGATGCCGCCGAAAGCAATCCGCTTTGACTCTGCCGCCCGGCTGGACAACACCAGCGGAGATGCCAGTGCGGCCGTGCCGGCATTCTTCAGAAACGTTCTGCGTCTCAAAGATTTCTCCCTTGAGCGACTACACGGCCGCTGGACTCTTATGGTGCTCGATCTGTACTTCACGCCCCCCGTGCAGAATAGACTCGCGGCCGGCTTCGAGCACCAACTCGTTGTACGCACTGTTGGCAGGCGTGGCCATGATGCCGGCCGCATCGATCTCACGCAGCAGCTTCTGGCGCTCTTCGAGCGAATCGACGGCTCCGACGCGGATACAATTCCCGATGATGTGCTCAACAGATCGATAGCCGTACCCGATGGGGACGAAACCGGGCCCACCCACATCTACATATTGAAAGTAATCCGGGCTTGGCTCGGCGTAAATTGTGGCGCCGTCACCGCCGGGTTGCTTCAGGTAGCTGTATTTCAATCCGCGAAATTGGTCGTGATGCTCGATCAAGCCGCCGACATCGGCGCCGCTGCAATAGAGCATCATGCCCTGCGTGTTGGTGCCTGGCGCGGCGTCGGGAAAACCGAGGCCATTCTGCACATTCAGACAGGCACCGTTCGACCAGAGCACGCGCGCGTCGGTCCAAAGGAAGCCTTCTTTGCCGTTGGGATAGCGATCGCGAATGCCGAACAGACTGATGGCCGTCGGCAGCAGACCCGTGATGAAGTGCACGATGTCCACGTAGTGGCACCCGATGTAGGTGAACGCGTCGGAATTTTCGGTGGTCATCCAGTTTTGAAAATTGGAGTGCCGGTAATACCACTTCTCGAATAGCCGTGCCGTGCCGAGCCGGAACTCGCCGAACCATCCCTCCCGGTATTTGCGGCGCGCCATGAGCGAGCGGTCGTCGAAGCGCTTGTGATATTCGATCCCCACTACCAGGCCGCGAGACAATGCTTCGCGCTCAATTTCGAGTGCCTGCTCGTGGCGCAAGACCAGCGGCTTGACCGTGCAGACGTTCTGGTTGTTGCGCAGCGCCGTCATGATGACGCTGTAGTGCAGCTGGTCGGGCACGGCCGCCACCACGATCTGGCGCGGTGGCATGGCTTCTATGACTTTGCGCGAGACATCCGGTTGCAACGTGTCGGGATCACCGGAATCGGGATACGCACGGAATGAGCGCTCCGGGAACGCCTTCACGATGTCCTCGGCCTTGGCCAGGCCTTCGACGGCGCGCCGGCGTGCATCGCAGACGGTGATCTTACCGATGCGGCCCAGCCTCTGCAACTGATAAAGCGACGGCAAAAGCTGATCGTGCACAATCATGCCGGCGCCCACGATGGTGACTTCAGGTTGGTAGCTCATGTTTTTCGAATTCAGGCAACCGCGGTGTGAGCAACGAGCGCCTCGGCGAATGCCTCCTCGAGCGCCGACATGCTCTCCTCGATGGCAGCTTCGGTGATGACGAGCGGCGGGCTGATTTTCACGGTTCCGCCGCCTAGCCCCACCGGGCTGAACATCAGGACGCCCTTTTCGATCGACCGGCGCACCACTTCCCACGCCAGATCGGCATCCGGCTCCTTCGTGCCCGGAGTCACGCACGCAACACCCGCGACCAGGCCCTTTCCATCCACCGACCCGATTTGCGGTGTGCGAGCCTGTAGCGCACGCAGCTTCTGGTGCAAAACGCCGCCCACCTTGCGTGCGTTGTCAGCGAGATGCTCCTTGACCACCAGGTCGATGGATGCGAGCGCGGCCGCGCAACAGACCGGGTTGCCGGTATGGGTGGACGTCATGCTGCCGGCTGGGTGCAGATCCATCACATCGGGCCTGCCGGCCACGGCTGCCAGGGGTAGGGAACTCGAAATTCCCTTGCCGAAACAGGCCAGGTCGGGCACGATGCCGTAATGCTCGAAGCCCCACATGGTTCCCGTCCTGCCGAAGCCCGCCTGCACTTCGTCACAGACCAGCAGTGCCTTGTGACCCGTGCACCATTCGCGGAGCTCTCGCATATAATGCGTGGGCGCAAAGGCAGCGCTGCCGCCCTGATAGGTTTCGAGAATGACGCCCGCCACATCGGAGGGTTCCACGCCATGCTCGCTTAGGGACCGTTTGAACCCCTCGAAGGAGCTGTCCGGCGTTCGGAAACCGTCGGGGAAGGGAACCTGCACGAAACCGGGGTCGAGATTGCCGATCCACTCCTTGAGCGCCGGAATTCCGCCCACCTGTTGCGAGCCGAGTGTCCGGCCGTGAAATGCCTTATCAAAAGAGATGACGACCTTCTTGGATCGCCCACCGACTTTCATCCCATGGGTGCGACACAACTTAACGGCGCATTCCACCGTTTCTGAGCCCGTCGTCAGCAGGAAAACCTTCTTCAGGGGTTCGGGTAGCAGCGAAGCCAGCTTTTCCACGAGTCTTGCCCGTATCTCGCTGGGAAAGCAGTAGTTAGTGAGTAGCTTGGATTCCACTTGCTCCACGATGGCCCGCACCATCTCGGCGCGGCCGTGACCGGCGTTGGTAATGAGCACGCCGGAAGACCAATCGATCCACTGGTTACCCCAGCGGTCGTAAACCTGGAAGCCTTCGGCGTGGTCCCAGACGACCGGCGGCTGGCCGCGCATGGCGACCGGTTCATAACGGTAGAGCGTTTCGATAATCGGAATGGATTCGGGAACCGGGAACTGCGTAACGATCCGGCGATAGGGCGTCTCAACGCGCGGGACGCGGGCGGGTATCAAACTGTATTCTCTGGCCATGGCTTTTTGACGAAGTCCTATTGTCCGGTATTATTTCTGGCGGAGGCAACCCTATCTTGCCGCGTGCCCGGAGGACGGAAGACTGTTTGGAGGAACTGCACCGCTTGCGGGGACGTTTGCCTTCGGCCGAAGCCTCCGCCGAAATGCATGCGTATCTGTGCCATAAGTCGAATCTGGTGGTTGCCAAGGCCGCAAGACTGGCGCGTGAATTCGAGCTGCATGAGTTGCGCGCCGATCTGGTCGCGGCCTTCGACCGCTTCATGCAGGATCCCGCAAAGTCGGATCACGGCTGCTCGGCGAAGACGGAGATCGTACGCGCGCTCGAATCTCTGGCTGCGCCGGAAGGATCCGTATTTCTAGCGGGCATTCGTCATGTGCAGATGGAAGGCTCTTTCGGCCCGCCGATTGACACTGCCCCCGGGCTGCGCGCGGCAAGCGCCATGGGCCTGGTGCACATGAATCATCCGGACGCCATCTTGGAGATCGTTACCCTGCTGGTCGACTCCGAAGCGGATGCCCGAGTGGGCGCCGTCCGCGCCTTGGCCTGGTCGGGACGGCCGGAGAGCGTGCCTCTTCTGCGTTTGAAAGTGCTGCAAGCGGACCCGAGCGTCAATGTCATGGGCGAGTGCTTCATGGCCTTGCTGGCGATCGCGCCCGGGAGTTCGGTGGATTTCGTGGCTCGCCATCTGGATTCTCGAAACGCAGCGCTTGCCGAGGCGGCGGCGCTGGCGCTCGGAGAGTCGCACCTGGAGCGCGCTGTCGAGGCGCTCATTACAAAGTGGGGCGTACATGCGGCCCCGACGCTGCAATCCGCGCTGGTGGCAGCCCTGGCGGTGGCTCGTACCGACAGTGCCTTCGATGGTCTCTTTTCCAAGATCGAAACGGCCAGCGAGAGGTTGGCTGTCGAAATCATTTCGGCGCTGGCCCTCTACAAGCACGACGACCGAATACGAGATCGCCTGGCAGCTCTGGTCGACTTGCGTCAGAACGACACGATCCGGCAAGCATTTCGAAGCGCGTTCCTGCGGTCATAAAGCACCGGCCGAATTCCTCCGATAACAACCTTAGCCAAGGGACGCTCATCGTTCCGTTGCCGCCATGCTTGTACCAGCTGTCTATCCTCGGGCCGGTGTTGCCCGGCGCATGCCGCGTTTGTTTGCGCCATCGCTCTCGGACTGCCTGTTCCTCGCCATTTTTCTTTGGGGTTTTGCTGCGGGAAGCGGATGGAGCGTGTTGCTGGCCGATGGCGATACGGGCTGGCACATCCGCACCGGCGAATACATTCTCAGCACGCGGTCGGTTCCGACGCGCGATTTGTTTTCCTTCAGCAAGGCGGGCGAGCCCTGGTTTGCATGGGAGTGGCTCTCGGACGTGGCGTTTGCGGCGCTCCACCGGTCTTGGGGCCTCAAGGGCGTGGTCGTATTTACGGGTCTGGTGCTGTCCATGGCCGCGACCCTGCTGTTCCGGTATGCCGTCTGGCGCGGCGCCAACGTACTCGCGGCCTTGATGGCCACGTTGCTGGCTACCGGCGCGTCAACCGTGCACTACCTGGCGCGGCCTCACATTTTCACCATGCTGGCGCTTACCGTGACGCTCTGGATGTTGGAGCGCGACCGGCGGAACCCCTCGCGGGTGGTGTGGTTGCTGGTGCCTCTCATTGCCGTGTGGACCAATCTCCACGGCGGCTTTGTTGCCGGAATCGCCTGCCTCGCCTTGTTGACGGTGGGCACTGCGATTCAAGCGCTGCTCGAGCCTCCGGAAGGGCGACGGTTTGACGGCGTAAGCCGCTATGGACTCCTCACGGGGGCGTGCGCCGTAGCTACGCTCGCGAACCCGTACGGCTGGCGCCTCCACCAGCATATGGCGAGTTATCTGACTTCCGGATGGATCCGCGAGGTGGTTGAAGAGTTTCAGTCACCCCGATTCCGGTCGGAGAGCATGCTGCAGTTCGAGATCCTGCTGTTTGGCGGCGTCTTGTTAGTCCCGATTCTGTGGCGCCGGCGGCAGATCGGTGATCTGCTCACGGTCCTTTTCTGGGCGCATGCGGCGCTCGTATCCGCGCGCCATGTTCCACTCTATGCGATTGTGGCGGCGCCGACTTGTGCCGAAGCCGCGAGCCGGTGGTGGAGCGCATGGAGCGCCGGCTTCCGGCGGCGTTCGATCGTCGGGACCCTGCGTGATTGTCTCAATGATTTTTCGGCCGGGCCGCAGCGTTCGAGTCTCTGGGTGCCCTTCACGCTCGCGGCCCTGGCGATGTACCCGTGGACCGGACCGCAAGACTTCCCCGAAAACAAGTTTCCAGTAACGGCGGTCGAACGGAATGCGGAACTGATTGCGCCGTCTGCCGGCACGCGACCCAGGATCCTGACTTCCGATCAGTGGGGCGACTATCTTATTTACCACTACTATCCGGCGGGGCGCGTTTTTGTGGACGGCCGTAGCGATTTCTACGGACCTACCGTCGGCCGCCAATACCTCGACCTGCTCAATGGCGCTCCGAACTGGGAACGAACGATGGACACGGTCGGCTTTGACCTGGCGCTGCTGCCGATCGAGTGGCCATTATCGCAGTTGCTTATGCGCCAACAGGGTTGGCGCGTCTGCTACCTGGACCGCCAGGCTATTTTGCTGGAACGGCGGGGGCAGGGAGGCCTAAACCAAAAGCCCGATTCCACCGAAAGAATACACGGGGAGCAAAACGAGTGAATGCGAAACGGTCCACGCGCCCGCCGGCAGTTCCTGCCGCGGGTGCCCGGCGCAAAACCAGTAAAGTCCGGAATCATCCCGACGCGTGGCTGTTGCCCTCGGGGAAGCGGCTGGCGGATTTCGCCTTGGCTTCGGGATTTCTTGCACCTCCGTTGATGGAAGGCAACCGGAGTGGACCGAGAGAGAAGCGCGCCCTATGACGGCGATCGGTTTTTTTTCGCTCACGCTGGGAACGGCCGCGGTTGTCGAAGATCTCACGCGACGGCGCATATCGAATTGGACTTCAGGAACCGCGCTGGTTTCGGGATTGACCGTACACGGCTTCGAGCGGGGCTGGCACGGTGTCGCGACGGCGGCAGCGGGAGCGGTGGTCGGGTTCGCCGTGTTTGCGGTCTTTTACCTTTTGAACGGGATGGGCGGCGGTGATGTCAAGCTCGTGGCCGGTTTTGGCAGCTTGTTGGGGCCGACGACGATTCTTTTCGCCGCTTGGATTAGCGCCGTGGCCGGCGGATTGATGGCCCTGGCCAGTGCTTTGGTTCTGACGATACGCCGGAAGCCGTCCGGCGGGCGAAACACCGTCCACTCTGGCGCCATACCTTACGCGCCGGCCATTGTGGCGGGTGTGTGGCTGGCCGAAATGGCCCGGGGATAGAAATCGAAAACGAAGAGTGAATTATGGACCGAAGATTTTTAACCGTACTAGCCATGAGCATCGTGTTGGCGCTGGTCGTCTCCGCGGTGTTCTATCAGGTTTCGGCCCGGGCGGCGCACGCCAAGCCGAAACAAGTCGAATTCCGGGACCTGGTAACGGCTGCCCAGCCCTTGCCGGTGGGATCGACCGTCAGACGCGAGGAACTCAAGCTCACCAAAGTGCCTGTGGACCTGTTTCCACGCGGCGGGTTCTCCAAGGTGGAAGAGGTGATTGACCGGCCCGTGGTCAGCAACATCTTGTTGGATGAGCCGATTCTCGAAGGCCGCCTGGCGGCGCGGGGCAGCGGATCAGGCCTCGCACCCATCATCCCGCCTGGTATGCGCGCTGTTTCGGTCCGCGTGAACGACGTGGTGGGAGTAGCTGGTTTTGTGCTTCCCGGCATGCGGGTGGATGTGCTCGTCACCGGCCGGCCGCCGAACTATAGCGGCACGATCACCAGCACGGTTCTGCAGAACATTGTCGTGTTATCGGCCGGCCAAACCTTGCAGCCCGAGTCCCGCGGGCAGGCGATCAACACACCCGTGGTTACCTTGCTCGTCACGCCGGAGCAAGCCGAAACCCTGACACTAGCCGGCAGCGAGGGACGCATTCAACTGGTTCTGCGCAACGGCGCCGACCAGGCCACGGAAAAAACTCCGGGCCGCGACGTCGCGGAGCTCTACGGGTTTCGCAAGAACAAGCCCGATCCCACGGAAAAGCCTGCCGCCCCGCCGCGCCCAAGAGCTGCGCCGGCGCCGCCCGCGGCACCGGCGCGTCCCGCCACAGTCCCGGACGAAGTGGTTATGATCCGCGGCAATCAGCGGTCGGTGGAAGTAGTGGGCGCAAGCAAATCTCCGGAAGGAGCGAATTGAGCACCTTTATGAATCGTACGTTTGGAGCAATCTCCCTGTGCGCGGCGCCGGGCCGCTGCCTGCCCGTACTGGCCTTGCTGATTGCGGCCACGTCGGCGGGCCAGGATCGTCCTGTATCCTCTGCGCGTGTGCCCATGACCCTGACGATCGGCCGTAGCGTCATGCTCGACCGCTCGGCCGACGTCACCCGGATCTCCATCAGCAATCCCGACGTTGTGGACGCCGTGGCGGTGACCACGCGTGAAATCCTGATCAACGGCAAGGCACCGGGCCTATCGTCGCTGGTGGTCTGGTCCAAAAACGGTGAGCGCACGATGTACGCGGTAACCGTGGACCGGGATCTGGAGCCCATCCGTCGGTTGTTGAAGGAAACATTTCCCGATGAAGCCATTGACGTGCGCGCTGACAGGGACTCGCTGGCATTGATTGGACACGCCAGCACTCCGGCCCTCGCTGAGCGGGCCATGGCCCTCATCGCACCGCAGGCGAAAGCCGTGGTCAACAATCTGCAGGTCGTTCCCGTCCACGCCGAAAAGCAGATCCTGCTGCGGGTTAAATTTGCAGAAGTCGACCGCACGGCGGCCAATTCGTTCGGCATTAACCTGCTCTCAACCGGCGCACTCAATACGCCGGGCAGCATCGGCACACAGCAGTTCGCCGGCGGAACCCCGTCCGCGGTTAATGGAACCATTGGAAATCACCTCACCGGTTCGAGCACCAGCTTCTCGCTAGCCGACGCACTGAATATCTTCGCGTTTCGCCCCGATCTCAATCTCGGAGCGGTCATTCAGGACCTCGAAACCAAGGGCGTATTGCAGATTCTCGCAGAGCCAAACCTCGTCACCACCACGGGAAAGGAAGCCAGCTTTCTGGTAGGCGGCGAGTTTCCCGTGCCGGTTCCGCAAGCCGGCGCCTCTTCGGGAGCCATCACCATCCAGTTCCGTGAGTTTGGTATCCGCCTCACGTTTACGCCACAGATCACGAACAACAAAACCATCAAGTTGCACGTCAAGCCCGAGGTATCGAGCATCGACATGTCCAACGCGGTGGTGTTTAACGGCTTCACAATTCCTGCTCTTTCCACGCGCCGTATGGAAACGGATATCGAGCTGGGCGAGGGACAAAGCTTTGTGATTGCCGGTCTGCTCGACGATCGAGTGACGGAGAATTTATCGCAGATTCCCGGCCTCGCGCACCTGCCGATTCTGGGAGCGATATTCAAGAGCCGTTCGCTCACCCGGTCGAAAACGGAACTGGTGGTGGTAGTGACGCCGGAGAGCACGACGCCGTTGTCTCCGGGTGACCCCAAGCCCCTGCCGCATATGCCCCGGGAGTTCCTGCCGGACGACTCGGCGGCGCCCCAACCCTCTGCCGCCACAGCGCATTCTTCGCCATTAGCCACGTCTGGAAAGTCCTCGGCTGTAACCCACTGAGTCCGCCGATGGAAGCCAACCGGCCCAATTTGAGCCCGCCGTCACGACCCCTGAAAGCGGTCGCGATTTTGCCCAATCGTAACCTCGCGCAGCAGTTCTTGCGCGCGTTACCCGAAAGCCGGGCATTTCAGATCACGGCCGAGTGGACGGGTTATCCCGATCTGGCGAAGCTCGACTCGCAACTGCGTCAGGCACGGCCCGATGTATTGCTGGTGGATGTGACGGCGGATCTGGCCCAGGCTACGGCGATCATGGCTGGCGCCGCCGCTTTGGCGGCTCCCATTCCTGTCATCGCCCTGCACGTGGCGAATGAAGGGGACGCCCTGCTTGAATGCCTGCGGGCGGGCGCTGCGGAATTCTTGTACGCGCCATTTACCCGGCAGCTGCAGATTGAGGCCGTAGCCCGAATCTCCGCTCTGCTGCCTGGCAAGGATGGAGCCGAAACGCGCCGCGGCCGCCTGATCGTTTTTGCCAGCGCTAAGCCCGGGTCGGGCTCGTCTACGCTCGCGGCTCACAGTGCTTTCGCGCTGCACGAAGTCACCGGCCAGAGGATTCTGCTGATCGACTTCGCGCTCGCCAGCGGCACCATGCGGCTCCTGTTCAAGCTGCCGGGTGCGCCGTCGCTGACGGAAGCCCTGCGCGCGCTCGGGGAAAACGGACTTCACCCGACACCGGAAACCTGGGGGCCCCTCGTTCAACGAAAGGGGGGGGTCGACGTATTGCCGTCGCCGGACACGTTATCGGTGAGCGCGCCGGACCCTTCCAAGCTGCGGAGGATCTTAGAATGTGCGCGCCCGGTTTATGACTGGGTCATTGTCGACCTGCCGTCGGTCTTCGAGCGTTTGAGCCTGTTGATGCTTCCGGAGGCCGATCACGGCTTTCTGGTGACTACTCCCGAACTTCCCAGCCTGCATTTGACCCGCAAGGCGGTTTCGTTGCTGGCGCAGATGGGGCTCCGGTCGGAAAATTTTCATGTCGTTGTAAACCGAGCCGGCCGGGCGGACGAGGTCACGCTCGAAGCCATGGCCAAGATCTTCCAGGCGCCCGTGTATGCCACATTCCCCAACGATTATCTATCGCTGCACAAAGCCTTGAGCACCGGTCAGCCGATCGGTTCCTGCTCCCTCGAACGGGCTTTGTGGGAATTCGCCCGCGCCATTTGCTCGCACCGGGCGGTGGCGGCGACGCCTGCATTGGAGAAGGCAGGTTGAAATCTCATGCGCGGAGGGACTCATCATGTTAACCACCCATTCTGAAGCGAAACCGGCCCAGGAACTCACTTGGGACCAGCGGCTGCTCCGCAATTCCGGGCGCAACAAAAACGCCCTCCGCCCTGAGTACCAGGAATTGAAGTTCACACTGCACCGCAAGCTCCTCGACCGGATCAACCTGGAAGCACTGGCAACCATCGATAACCAGCGTGTTAGGGGCGAAGTGCGCCAGGCGGTGATTTCCTTGATCGACGGGGAGCCGACACTGTTGAGTTCGCTCGAACGCCAGCAGATCTCGGAAGAAGTATTGGACGAAGTGTTCGGACTGGGACCGCTGGAGCCGCTTTTGCAGGATCCAACCATTTCCGACATTCTGGTCAACGGTCACAAACAGGTCTATGTGGAGCGCAGGGGATTGCTCGAGCAGACCACCGTTTGTTTCCGTGATGACGGGCATTTGCTGCGCATCATCGACAAAATTGTTTCCCAGGTGGGCCGGCGCGTGGATGAATCCAACCCCATGGTGGACGCGCGTTTGAGCGACGGCTCGCGCGTCAACGCGATTGTGCCTCCTTTGGCCGTCGACGGCCCGTTGCTCTCCATCCGCCGATTCGGTACCGACAAGCTCATGCCTAAAGACTTGGTGGAAAAACAGGCGCTCACTGCCGGCATGATGGAACTGCTCGAGGCGGCGGTAAAGGCTCGGCTGAACATCATCATCGCCGGCGGAACGGGCGCTGGGAAAACAACACTGCTGAACGCCCTGTCCGCGTTCATCAATCCGAAAGAGCGCATCGTCACCATCGAGGATGCGGCCGAGTTGCAGCTCAAGCAGCCTCACCTGGCGCGCCTCGAGACCCGCCCTGCAAACCTCGAAGGGCAAGGCGCCGTCCGCCAGCGTCAGCTTCTGGTGAACGCTCTCCGTATGCGGCCCGACCGGATTGTCGTCGGAGAAGTGCGCGGAGAAGAGGCACTCGACATGCTGCAGGCTATGAACACCGGTCATGACGGCTCGCTCACCACGGTACACGCTAACAGCCCGCGGGATGCCGTTTCGCGGCTGGAAGTCATGGTGTCGCTGGCCAACGCCAATATGCAACTGGTCTCCATTCGGCAGCAGGTGGCTTCGGCCGTCCATGTACTGGTGCAGGCAGCACGTTTGAGTGATGGCTCCCGCCGTGTCGTGAACGTCACCGAAGTCACTGGCATGGAGGGCGACATGGTGACGTTACAGGACATTTTTGTTTTTGAGAAACGCGGCCTCTCGGCAGACGGCAAAGTGCTGGGCCGGTTTGCCGCCACCGGTATTCGCCCCAAGTTCTCCGAAAAACTGCTGGCCGCGGGAATCCGTTTCTCCCCGGAGATGTTTGACCAGACGCTCGAGATCTGAATTCCATGGTCCCAGCCCTTCTCATCTTCGTCGCCGTTCTACTCGCCACCGCGGGAGGTTACCTCCTGTTCGAGAGCCGCATGCGGCGCGCCGACCTGGACACTATAAAAGGCCGATTGCTGGGAACGGCCGGCAAGGCTCCCAAGCGCAAGAACGCGGCGCCAGTCCTGTTTCAGGCCGAGGATGGAAAGAAGGACCGCATGGTCCTCGAGATCTTAAGGCGCCTTCAGTGGGGACCTCGATTGCAAGACCTCCTCGAACGCGCAGGCTTGCGCTGGCCAGTAACGCGATTGGTCCGACTCATGCTGACCGGCTGCCTTTTCAGCTTTGCCGCCATCTGGTACTTACTGCCGGTACCACTGAATCGCTTGGCCTTTTTCATCGGCCCGCTCGGAGGTGCTCTGCCGTTTCTGTATGTTTGGTGCAAAAGTAGTCAGCGCCTATTCAAGTTTGAAGGTCAGTTCCCTGAGGGTCTGGAGTTCGTAGCGCGGGCGATGCGTGCCGGCCATGCGTTTTCTGTTTCGCTGGAGATGCTGCACCACGAGTTCGACGAGCCTCTGGCTGGTGAATTCCGGCGCACCTTTGACGAGCAGAATCTGGGTCTGCCTCTCGAAGTAGCGCTGGAAAAACTGGCGGCCCGCATGCCGCTGCTCGACGTCCAATTCTTCGTTTCCGCTGTCTTGCTGCAGAAACGAACGGGAGGAAACCTGGCCGAAGTGCTCGACAAGCTGGCATATCTGATCCGCGAGCGCTTCAAGTTGCGCGGCCGTATTCGCGCGATCAGTGCGCACGGCCGGATGACAGGGACGGCTCTCTCATTAATCCCGGGCGCGGTGGCGGTGATGATGTTTTACGTGAACCCGCAGTACGTGATGTTCTTCATTCACGATCCCACCGGGCACTGGATGATGGGGGGCGCCATTGCTTTGCAGATTGCCGGGTACGCGGTGATTAAAAAAATCGTTTCCATCGAGGTATAAGCCGTGTTGATTGCGACATTGCTGATTTTTGCCGTGATCATGGTTCTCGGAGTCACGTTGGGCTTGCAATTGTGGGCCCACCCCAAAGCGGCGATCGATCGCGTGACGGCCGCAACTATGGAGCCGGCTGTGGCGGTAGCCCATCCCAGCCTGGCTTGGCGCGAATTGGTCAAAAAACTCGGGACCTTGGTGCCTTCCGCACCCAAGGACTCGACCGTCATGTTACGGCGGTTGATGCGCGCCGGTTTACGCGGGCCGAATGCTCTCAAGATGTTGTACGGCTCGAAGGTCATGCTGGCCGTGTTGCTGCCGGTTTGTGCCTTGATGGCGACGGCCAAATCGGACGCCGATCCGAGCAACAAGGTTCTATTCCTGGTGGCGTCGTTTGCGGTGGGGTTTTTCGGGCCCAACGAATACGTGCGTCACCGCGCGCGCAAACGCCAGAAGCGCATCCTGCGAGGGCTGCCCAACGCGCTCGACCTGATGGTGGTGTGCGTCGAGAGTGGCCTCGGGCTGGACCAGGCCATTGTTCAGGTGGCGAAGGAACTGCAATCGGCGTACCCGGAGATCAGCGAAGAATTCAGTTTGATGAACCTCGAGATGAAGGCAGGCAAGCGCCGCGCCGAGGCGTTGCGGAACCTGGCGGACCGCACCGGCGTGGAAGAAGTGAAAAAGCTCGTGGCGGTGCTGGTCCAGGCCGACCGGTTCGGAACGAGCGTCGCACAGAGCCTGCGCGGCCACTCCGAGTTTATGCGCGTGCAGACCCGTCAGCAGGCCGAAGAGAAGGCTGCAAAGTTGGGTGTCAAGCTGGTGTTTCCGATTTTCTTCTGTATTCTGCCGTCGCTTTTTGTAGTTACCGTTGGTCCTGTCATCGTGCGCATCGTGCGCGAGCTGATCCCCATGATGGTCAACATGTAGGGCTGGTGTAGGAATTTGCGGGAAAGGAGAACTGGAAATGGATAACTCGATGATTCGCCTGTTATGTGCCATTTTTGCGCTGGTTTTTTTGGGCGTGATCGTGTTGCGGCGTCGCAAAAGCGCCGAATAAATATACGACTAGCATGGAGGCGCGGGCGCGGACGAGCCATCCGCCGCGCCCGTCCTCCTGGAGTTGCAGAGACCATGAAATTAACATCCACTTTCAGCACATTGTGCGCCCATCTTTCACTGATTGCCGTTCTAGCGCCGTTCTTAACGCTTACTCAGGCATCGGGCGCCACGTTTGGCACCATCGTGCCGTTGAAAGGTCAGGCTGCCGATCTCGCCCTCGATGAAAGTCGCGGTGTGATCTACGCCGCAAATTTTGGCGGCAGCCGCGTAGATGTAGTGTCGCTTGCCACGCGGCGGGCCGCCACGGCAATATCTGTGGCGCCCTTTCCCGGATCTCTCGCCCTTTCGCCGGACGCCCGCTTCCTCCTCGTGGCCCATTTCGGAAATTTCCAGGCGCCAAATTCTTCGTCCAATGCGCTTACCCTGATCGACCTCACCTCTGGCGGGCATCAGGTGTTCTCGCTCGGCGACCCACCGTTAGGTGTGGCTTTTGGAGCCGATGGTCTCGCTTTGGTAGTCACCAGTACGGAGTTCCTGCTACTCGATCCCGTGTCCGGCAGCATCCAAGTGCTCGATACGATAGCCGGCGTCACTGCCAAAACGCTGCCCGTGCCGCCAGCCACCTTCCCACCGCAGATCACCACCGCCTCGGTGGCTGTCTCGGGTGATGGAAATTGGGTTTTTGGCCTGACCGACACCATTTATTTCCGCTACGACGTACGCAACCAGCTGGTCAATTCGGTTGGTTACACCTCCACTCCTCCGCAGGGTCCGCGGGTAGTCAGCGTCAGTCAGGATGGCTCGTACTTCACCGCGGGATGGGGCCTCTTCAGTGCCGGGGGTTTGCTGGTCTCTGAGTTCGCCAGCCCATCGGGAGCGTTGAATGTCGGTAGCCACGCCATCGACTCCGTTGCGGGCTTGATCTACGCGCAGATTCCACAGGCGCAATCGCAGAGCACCGGATCCGCGGTCGCGGGGGCACCGCCCGTCATGATGGTGACCGACGCGACCAACCTGACCATTCTCGATCAATTACGCCTGCCCGAAAACCTTGCCGGCAAGTCGTTGCTGAATCGCGCGCGTGACACCATGTATTCCGTGTCGGATAGCGGTCTGATGATCCTACCGGTCGGAGCGCTGAATCTGTCTCACCGCCTGACCGCTTCGCGCGAGGACGTGTTGTTTCTGGGCAACTATTGCACCAGGCAGTCGACCACGCAGGACGTAGTGATCTCAGACCCAGGGGGGGGCGCCACCGATTTCAATATCTCCGCAAGCATACCGGGCATTTCGGTTTCTCCGTCTTCAGGCACGACACCGGCGACGGTGCATGTGACCGTCAACTCGCAGTCCTTCGCCAGCCAGACCGGTACGCTGACCGCCGCTTTGCAGCTCACCTCGCGCTCCGCTGTCAACGTTCCGCCCGTCATTCGGGTGCTGATTAATAATCGATCGCCCGAACAGCGCGGCACGATTGTGGACGTGCCGGGTACCTTAGTGGACGTTCTGGCTGACCCCACGCGCAACCGGTTTTATGTGCTCCGCCAGGATAAGAATCAGGTGTTGGTGTTCGATGGCGCGTCCTTCCAACAAATCGATACTCTGCATACCTACAATACGCCAACGCAGATGGCGATCTCATTCGATCAAAGCTCTCTATTGGTCGGGCACGACAACTCACAACTGGCCTCCGCCTTTGACCTGAACACACTCCAGCCGCTTCCCCCGATCGTTTTTCCGCAGGGGCATTATCCGCGGTCGATTGCGTCGTCAGGTAACGCGACGCTAGCGGCCTCGCGCGTTGCGGGACCGGTCCACACCATCGACCGCATCGATCTGGTCGGGAGGTCGGCCTTCACACCCGCCTCGCTCGGCCCCTGGCAAAACAGCATCAACATAAACACCGTGCTGGCGGCATCCACAAACGGCAGCTCCATACTGGCAGCGATGCCCGATGGAAATGTGATGCTCTACGACGCGACGGCGGATTCCTTCGTCGCCTCCCGGCAGGACTTTCAGTCGTTGGCCGGGGCGTTCGCAGCATCCAACTACGATTTTTACGTCGTGGACAACCACCTGCTCGATGCCTCTCTCGCGCCCGTCACCGACCTCGACGCATCGAATGGCGCCTCCTCCGGCTTCGTTTTTGTCAATCAGGCGGGTGTCCGCACGGTCGTAGCCAACCAGCAGTTGCCCGGCGTAATTGAGCGGGTAAACCCCAGCCTGGCGGAGACGATGAATCCAACGTCTACGGCCGAAGCCCCCCTTACTGGCCAGCCAGGTTTTGCCTTCACGCGAACGCTGGCGGCCCTTTCGAACGGCAGCGCCTTGGTATCGCTGACCGAATCCGGATTCACCGCGATTGCCTGGAACTACGACGCCTCGGTAGCGCCTCCGTCTCTGCAGCGCGTCGTCAACGCTGCCGATGGCACCGCCCCTGTGGCAACTGGAGGGTTGGTGATGGTTCGGGGCAGCCACTTGAGCCCAGTGAATGTTGCGACCAGCCAGATTCCCGTTCCCACCGCCTTAGGTGGATCATGCCTAGCAATTAATGGAACCCCTGCGCCCATGCTCTTTGTGTCTTCCAGCCAGATTAACGCGCAACTGCCGTTCGAGGTGGAGGGTAGCGCCTCAATGGTACTGCACACTCCTGGAGGAACGAGCAACATACTGAACTTCACGGTATTGCCAGTCGCTCCGAGTGTGTTCCACAGCGGTGTGGCAGGCCCCCAGACCGGCATTCCTGCAATCTATCGCGCCAAGACCAACCAGGTCGTCACCACGGCGAATCCGATTCATCTGGGAGACGCCATCGAAATCTATGCAACCGGCTTAGGCGCCACGCTGCCGCCGGTTGCAACTGGCTATGCGGCGTCCCCTTCTGTTCCTGCAGCGGCGGCGGTGCAACCGATCGTTACTCTTGGCGGGGTCACGTTGCCAATCTACTATGCGGAACTCTCTCCCAGCCAGGTTGGGGTGTACCAGATAAAAGCTCTCGTTCCCGGATGGGCTCCCACGGGCTTGCAATTGCCTCTCACGATTAGCCAGGGGTCCGCCGCCACCACCATAATGGTGCGCGTCATTCACTGAGGCAATGACAACAATGAAAAACATCATCTCAAAGACATTATTCGCCGCGCTTTTGATCGCGATGCCCGCTGTCCTAGCTCAGAACTGGGAGGTGGGAGGCATGGCAGGTGGCGGCTTCACCAACAGCGTGACCGCCTCGACTGCTCTCGCCAGCGCCACTACGGGCTTCGCGAATGGCCCGGTAGCTGGCGCACTCCTCGGACAGACTCTCTCTCCTCGAGTGAGCGGACAACTCCGATACACAATCGACTTCAGCCGCCTGCGAGTTTCCGATGCCAATCAGTCGGCTACCTTTAAGGGTCAGACCCACTCTATCGACTACAACATTCTGGTCAGCGTCCGGTCGCGTGAAGCGCGCCTCCGCCCGTTTATTTCGGCGGGCGGCGGTATGCGGGACTTTCGCGGTGTCGGATCCGAGTCCCCTTACCAGCCCCTCGCTGACATTGCTTTGCTGACCAAAACCAGCCAATGGGAACCGGCGCTCACTTTTGGCGGCGGCATCAGGTGCGCGATCGGCGCCAGGGTTTCCTTGCAGCTTGAGGTCCGAGACTATTTCAGCCGATTTCCGACACAAGTCATCGCCCCCGCGCCCGGAGCGCACCTCTCTGGATGGCTGCACGATCTGGTTCCTATGGCTGGTCTCACGTTCGCATTCTGAGACTGCATGCCAGAAGACTTCCATGTATTTTCAGATAACGCTGTTCAACATCGTCACATTGTTCCTCATGGTGGCGACGTTGCTCGTGGCGGTGAAGCGATTCTCGGGCTGCATCGACAGCAATTTGCCCCTCACCTATTACGGGCTCCTGCTCGCGTACTGGCATGGGAACGCGTACACGCTCGATAACTACTGGGTGCTTGGCGGACTGATGTGTGGGCTGCTCCTTCGGTTCGAATTCCTAGGCGGAACCGTGGAGAAGCTTATCCGCATACTTGAGCAATTAGTATTCGTCTACGTCGCCGCGCGATGCGTGAAATTGATTCTGCAGTGGTAGCGCTACCGTTCCACGGGAAGCCCAGCCTGCTGCCATGCCCGCCAGCCACCGTCGAGTGAAATGACGTTGGTGTAGCCCATCTTCTGAAGATTGTCAGCCGCGAGCGCCGAACGGAAGCCGCCGCCGCAATAGAGCACCAAGCGCGTGTTCTTGTCCGGCACCCGGGTTTCAATATCCCTCTCAATGATCCCCTTGGCGAGGTGCGTCGCACCCGCCGCATGGCCCGCTGCCCATTCGTTGTCTTCCCGCGTATCGATGAGCAAAAGCGTCTGACCATCGGCCTGCATCTTGCGATAGCCTTCGATATCCGTCTCGCGGACACGGGATTTCGCGTCATTCACCAACTTCAAAAACTCTGGGTTGTGTGCCACCGAGATTCTCCCACTCTATTCGACACGCTTGATGTTCGCGCCTACCGCCGCCAATTTTTCCTCGATTTTCTCATAGCCGCGATCAATGTGGTACACCCGGTCGATCACCGTTTCACCATGTGCCACCAAGGCCGCGAGCACCAGCGACGCGCTCGCGCGGAGATCAGAGGCGATAACTCCAGCGCCGGTCAGTTCTTTTCGTCCCGCTACGATTGCCTGTTTTCCTTCAAGCCGTATACTGGCCCCCATGCGCGCCAACTCCTGTGCGTGCATGAACCGGTTTTCGAAAATCGTCTCTGTGATGATGGCGATTCCCTCGGCTTGCGTCATCAGCGCCATATATTGCGCCTGCAAATCGGTGGCGAAACCAGGGTATTCGGCGGTCGAGACATCTGCAGAGCGCAGCCCGCTGCCTGCCCGCACGCGCAGTGTCGAGCCGCCCACCTCCGTAACCTCGGCGCCCGCGGCTTGCAGTTTTGTCACCAGGGCAGCCACGTGCTCGGGTACGCACCCCGTCACTTGAAGATCGCCGCCCGTAATGGCTCCCGCTACCAGGAACGTGCCGGCTTCAATGCGGTCCGGAATGATGGTATGATCCGCTCCCCGCAAATACTCCACTCCCTGAATCCGGATCCTGCTGCTTCCGGCTCCGACGATATCGGCACCCATCTTGGTCAACAGCGCCGCCAAGTCAACCACCTCTGGCTCGCGCGCCGCGTTTTCGATCACCGTTTCTCCCTGTGCCAGTACGGCCGCCATCATCAGATCTTCGGTGCCGGTCACCGTAATTCGCTCAAATCGGATCGCCGCCCCGCGGAGGCCTTCCGGAGCTGTTGCCTCAATATAACCGTGTGTTTGTTCAATCTTGGCTCCGAGCTGCTCCAGGCCCGCCAGATGCAGGTTGATCGGTCGGGCACCGATGGCGCAGCCTCCGGGAAGCGAAACGCGGGCTCGCTTCGCGCGCGCTACCAACGGTCCCAACACCAGGCTCGAGGCGCGCATGGTCTTCACCAACTCATAAGGAGCCTCCGGTGAGCGCACTTCCGCCACTTGAATTCGTACGCATTCGCCGTCGACATCGGCCTTCGCGCCGATATCCACCAGGAGCCGCTGCATCGTGCGAACATCCCGCACGCGCGGAATCCTGCGCAAGACCACGGGCTCGTCGGTCAACAACGTAGCCGCCAGCGCGGGTAGCGCCGAGTTTTTAGCGCCGCTGGTCGCAATCTCGCCGCGCAGCGCTGATCCGCCTTTCACTACGAACTTATCCATGATGTGACTTCCGCAAAGCTTCCGAAATCCGGCCTCCAGCCGCTGCCAGCAACTGCTCCGCCCCACTCCGGTCCATTCCGGTCCGCGCCATCACGATGGCCACGCGAACATCATTACCCGCTCGCAACAGAAGTTCCCCGGCCCGCTCATATGGCACCGCCGTCGCCCTCTCGACAATCCTCCGCGCACGATCCGCCAGCTTGGCGTTTTTCGGTTGCACGTTAACCATCAGGTTTCCGAACACATATCCCAGCCGGATGAAACTTGCTGTGGTCAGCATATTCAGAACCATCTTCGTCGCCGTGCCGGCCTTCATTCGTGTCGATCCGGCTACAACTTCGGGTCCCACCAGCAACACAATCGGAATTTGCACGCTTCGTGTGAGCTCCGAATCGGGTGTGCAACTGATGCCGATTGTCATTGCCCCCATCTCGTTCGCCTCCGCAATGGCCCCCAGTACATAAGGTGTCCGGCCGCTCGCCGCAATTCCAACCAGCACGTCGCTTGCCGAGAATCCGCTTTGCCGCAAGTCCCGCGACCCGCTGCTTGCGTCATCCTCCGTCGCTTCTGTCGCGCGCACCACCGCTTGTTCCCCCCCGGCGATGATTCCTTGCACGACATCCGCCGTCACACCGAATGTTGGCGAACACTCGGCGGCATCCAGTACACCCAACCGGCCGCTGGTTCCCGCTCCCAGATAGAACAGCCGGCCGCCCCGATCAAACGCCTGCACAATCGCATCCACTGCTCGCGTGATCGCCGGCAGTTCGTGCGCCACTGCCCCGGCCACTTTTGCGTCTTCATCATTGATGATTCGCAGAATCTCGCCGGTGGGCAGCGCATCGATTCCCTCCGACGCGGGATTCGGCTGCTCCGTGAGCAGGTGTTCCAGCATGCTGAAGTTAAGCCACGCCCGCCTTGCGCATGACCGCGCGTGTGGTCTCCAGGCCTAGGCGCGCGCCTTCTTCGGGCGGCAGGTTTTTCAGGCCCCGCCCGAACACTTCCGGGCTGACGCCTTCGTCGTACCCGATTTCCTTCAGCGCGCGGAAAAAGCTCACCAGGTCGATGACTCCTTCCCCGGGCATCAACCGCTCATCGTCGCGGATTTGGTCCGGCGGCAGCGCGGCCGAATCGTTCACTTGCACGTTGACGATGTTCTCTTTCCCCGCCGCAATGATGTCCTTCACTGTCGCACCCGCGTGATGCCAGTGCCAGGAATCCAATTCCAGCCCCACGTTCGGTCCGATCTCTTTTGCGAATTCCAGCATCTCATCCATGCGCCAGATGAATTCGTACGGGAACATTTTGCGCAAGTGAAGCGGGCCCAGAAATTCGAGCCCCAAACGCACATGGGAGCGGGCCATGATGTCCGCCGCCGGACGAAGCCGGTCTTTGTATATCTTGCGCTGCTCCGCCTTGGGTCTCTCCGACGACGACAACAGATATGTATTCATCCGCGGGCATCCAACCGCCGCCACGAACTGCGCCGCGGTTTCCAGGCGCGCCAAGTCGCGGTGAAACGTGGCATCATCCTTACGAAACTCCACGGGAAACCCGGCCACGGCCGGCGTCAGCTTGGTTTGCGCCAGAAGCGTTCGCGTCGCTTCCAGCCCTTCCTTCAAGGCGCCGGATGTGGACAGATCCACCCCGTTGAACCCAACCTTGGCGGCCAGACGCGCGAACTCTGGCCACGGCACGCGGTCCGCCACCAGAGTCCCATTCAGCGAAAGGTACATGTCTTTCTCGGTGCCCGAACAATACTGGCGTCAGTAATTCTTCGTCTTCTCGATTCGAGGCCGCTCGGCCCGGCTCAGTGATTTCACACCGGCGAGTTGCGCATCCGCGCCCGCCAATTCCCCGATGTTCGCCACCACCTTATGCACTGCGGTCGCGATGTCCTCGACATCCGATTCATCGCCGAGAAGCAGGAATTGCGGCAGCCACACGGCCTCATCGTATGCCGCACGCTCTGAAATGGGGCAGGAGCATTTGTGATAACTCACAACCTCAGCGCGGCCCAACCTCAGTTGCGGGAATACCTCCGGGTCGGCATGGAACAAATCGCTGCGGTAAACCGGCTCATAGAATCTCCCGTCGCTCGGGATGCCTTCCTTGTCGAGTGCGGCCACGAACAGGTCTCGCGGAACGTCCGCGCGGCGGTAGCGAAACACGTAATTATAGATCGCCTCACGCGTCAGCCCGGGCTGAGGGGGTAGCGGGCTGATTCCCTCAATTTGCGAAAGCCGCTTGCTCAACAAAGCCGCATTCCGCACCCGGCGCGCTGCCAACTCGGGCAATTGCTCCAGTTGCCCTTGCAGAATCGCCGCCTGGAACTCCGTGATGCGATAATTCGAGCCCAGCACGCGCTTCTTATATTGATCCGTCACGCTGGCCCTTCCGCAATTCACTAGCGATTGCACCACCTCATAGCAATCCAAGCGCGAGGTGATGACAATACCGCCTTCGCCCGCGGTCATGATCTTGCTCGATTGGAAACTGAAGCACCCGACGTCTCCCATCGATCCTGCGCCGCGGCCTTTGTATTGGCCTCCATGCGCGTGCGCGCAATCTTCGATGATGACCAGCTTGTGCTCGGCCGCCAATTTGACCAGCGCATCCATATCGGTGAATCGCATCGCAAGATGCACCGGAATGATGGCTCGCGTCTTCGGCGTAATCGCTCGCCTTGTGGATTCCACGTCCAGGCAATACGTGTCCGGATCCACATCTGCGAATACGGGTATGCCGCCCGCAAAAAGCACTGCTGCAGCCGTTCCGTCCCATGTGTACGCAGGGACAATTACTTCGTCGCCGAACCCGATTCCCGCTGCCTGGAGCGCCACCACCAGCGCAATCGTGCCGTTGACCACACAGCAGCCATATTTCGCTCCGTGGTACTCAGCGAACTCCTGCGCAAACTCGCTGGCAAGCTGGTTGGGAAATGGATACCCGCCCCAATTGCGGCTCTCCAGAACAGTCTCTAGGCGTGCCAAGTCACCGGGCGCAGGTTGCGGCCACGCAGGGAAGGGGCGGTTGCGCGTCGCTGTACCGCCTAGAAGTGCCAGCTTACTCATTAGTGCCCTCCGTTATAAGAATGCACATCGCTCTGTTCGCTCCTATCTCATCGTCTGCAAATATTTGCCGGTTGACGCGTCCACAAAAACGGAAAAGTTGCTTGTGCCCACGCTCTCGCCCCAAATGACTCGCCACGCCGGGTCTGGAAACTGCTCGGTCTTTTCCAATAGGAAAGAAATCGGCTTATCCGGGTTCTTCTTCTCGTAATCCGCTGCCTTCGCCAGAGCTGTCTGGTACACTTCGTCCGAATCTGTTTTCAATGCGGCGATCAGAAACGGTGTGGCAACGCGCGCTCCCGACCAACTTTCTTCCAGTCCCGCAAAAACGCCCTTGTGCAAGTTTCCTTCTGCTTCTACTACGGAATACGTGTAGCTGCGCTTGCGTCCGAGTTGTTGCGAGACGAACGTCGCCTGCCACGCTGCGGCTTTGCCGCGCTCACGCTTGACGTCTGGAAGGTCGATGCTATTTAATTGCAAAACCTGAGCGTCGGGCCCCCAGGCGCGCGCCATGTTGAACATTGAATAGAGCGCAGACCGGCCTTTTACAGGCTGCGGCGGCGCAACGGCCTTTTTCGCTACCGGCTGCGTAGAATCAGAGCATCCACACACTAATAGTATTGGTAGTACCGCAAGAGCGGCTGACTTCAGTTTCATATTGTGCGATCTTATTCTATCCAACGCGCCTGTGGTGCGCTACACAAGCGAACTGGACCAGTTTCTATGTACGGCCACCTCTTGTTGATGTTCAAAACGAGTTTAGCTATCCTCGTGTTGACCGTCTTGGTGAATCTGCATGAAAACCCATCCCGAAGTATTGCAGGGGACTCTCGATCTGGTGGTGCTCAAGACCCTGGAAACCCTCGGCGCGATGCACGGTTACGGAAT